>ERZ835541.2722-NODE-2722-length-13615-cov-3.819322_pt1 | contig 13615 bp, 14 predicted proteins | sample MGYA00519945_ERZ835541 | MGnify/ENA primary metagenome ERZ835541 (study PRJEB31850, sample SAMEA3708780) | human gut metagenome | biome: human gut; feature: human-associated habitat; material: faeces | place: China | collected 2014 ...
CTGTCTTCTTCTTTTGCGTTTTCGAGAGGTCCTTGATAATGGATAAATAGATGCAGGATAAAGTTGCGCAAATCTTTTTCTAATTCGGCAGCGGGTACTGTCGTGCAATCTTTTTTAAACTCGTCAAATGGGTAGTCTTTGCATGTCTGCATATCCCAAAGCCTTTGCAGGTAAGCTGCAATGGGGGTTGCTTCCGAGCTATAGTCCGGATGCTGATAGTGATAGAAAGCTTCATTTGTTGGTAGATTTTTTCTAATCCGTTATTGCTTAATATATCTATCACTTCTTGTTGTTCTTCGGGTGTAAACAAGTTTAATACTTCAGTCATAATCGCATCGAGATCAATCGAAGTTTGGTTCTTTTTCTTATTCATTATCGTGTCATTTAATTAATTTGTCAATTTTCTCCAAAGGTACGCCTCTTTATTGAGTAATAGCCTGATAATTTCTCTTTTTTTTTAATATTCTTTCCGGAGAAGATAAGAAAGTTTATCTTTGCCCTATAGTAGAGAGTAAATCTGTTTTCTAATTGATGACTAATGATATGAACGATAAACCACAAATAAAATTATCAGAGACAGTGGTGCTGATTGATGCCGCTTTCCTGAATTTTGTAATTACGGATATGAAGAGATACTTCGAAGAGACTTTGCAACGTTCTTTACAAGAGATCGATCTTTCGATGTTGACTACCTATCTGACTTTGGATGCAGGGATTGCGGAAGGAAAAAATGAAGTGCAGTTTCTTTTTGTTTATGATAAAGAGTCAGGTAATCTTGCGCATTGCCGGCCTTCTGACTTGGAGAAAGAGTTGAATGGAGTTGCTTTTCAAAGCCCTTATGGAGAATATTCGTTTGCCAGTGTTCCGTCGGAAGGGATGGTGTCGAGAGAGGAGTTGTTTTTAGACTTATTATCCATTGTAGCCGATTCGGCCGATGTGAAAAAAATGATTCTGGTATCTTTCAATGAAGAATATGGAAAGAAAGTGACTGATGCTTTGAATGAAGTACAGGGCAAGGAGATTGTCCAATTCCGAATGAACGAACCGGATACTCCGGTAGCTTATAAATGGGATATGTTGGCTTTTCCTGTCATGCAGGCATTGGGAATCAGAGCCGATGAATTATAGCCATAGCTACCCATTTCAGTCATTAATCGCTAATCACTAATAAGTTAATCACTATTTTCCATGTCCGATTTTCGTTTAAAAGTATTTCAGAGCGTGGCGAAGAATTTAAGTTTTACGAAGGCTTCGCAAGAGCTGTTTGTCAGTCAGCCTGCTATCACTAAGCACATTCAGGAACTGGAAGCTTATTATCAGACTCGTTTGTTCGATCGTCAGGGCAGTAAGATCTCGTTGACTAAGTCTGGAGAACTATTATTGAAACATAGCGAAAAGATTTTGGACGATTATAAACAGTTGGAATATGAGATGCATTTGTTGCATAATGAATATATCGGCGAACTGAAACTGGGTGCCAGTACTACGATTGCGCAATATGTACTTCCTCCTTTGTTGGCGGATTTTATAGCCAAGTTTCCACAAATCAATCTTTCTTTGATTAATGGAAATTCCCGGGGAGTGGAAGCTGCTTTACAAGAACATCGGATTGATTTGGGATTGGTTGAAGGTATCTTCCGTTTGCCTAATCTGAAGTATACTCCATTTTTGCAAGACGAACTGGTTGCCGTGGTTCATACCCATAGTAAATTGGCTGTTTCGGATGAGATCGCTCCGGAAGATTTGCCAAATATCCCCTTAGTTTTGCGGGAGAGAGGTTCAGGAACGTTGGATGTGTTTGAACGTTCCCTGTTACGCCATAATTTGAAACTATCTTCTTTGAATGTATTGATGTATCTCGGTAGTACGGAGAGCATCAAGCTTTTTTTGGAACATACAGATTGTATGGGAATTGTTTCTATCCGTTCTGTTTATAAGGAACTGGTTGCCGGTAATTTTCGTGTGGTTGAGATAAAAGGAATGCCCATGCAGCGCGAGTTTAATTTTGTGCAACTGCAAGGGCAGGAGGGAGGTTTATCTCAAGCTTTCATGCGATTTGCCAGGCATCACAGTAAGAGTTTGTAATCAAACCTCTTCCATACGGACTAATTCCCAGCCGCAGAATTGTATGACAATGCAGTGAAGTTGAGTTCCCTGACATAGTTGGCGAACTTTCGGACCGGCAGCATAACCATGAATTTGTTCAACGGCTTCCTGCCATTGTGCGGTGCCTTGGGTGTCGTATTTTTCTTTCGGCAGATATTTTAATTCCAAGATATAGCTATGCGCTACTTCTGCGTAACGTTGCAGATCGGGCATCAGAAACATATCGCAAAAGCCGTGATTCAGTTCTACTTCAGGCATTGTGAGGTAGTAGGCGTTCACGCTAAGGTAAGCGGTGAAAAATCCCTGAATGTTACGTTCGCCCTCAATGCTGCTGCGTACGGAAGTATTCTCCTTATAAGCTTTGGCTATGAATTCCAATGCCGGTCGCCATTGTCCGTCAAAAGCCATATCATTGAATAAGATCTCTATATCTATCAGGTTGATATAATGGTGATTCTGATATTCTTCCAGGATATATTCATAATATTGTTTACGGACATTCGTGTTGGGAATTCCCAGGATAGTCAGATTTCCACGTGTTCCGATGATAGTTAGCATACCATAATAAAATAATAGGCTGGGGAATATTTCCGGATTCGTAATTTGATCGGCAGAAAAAGACTGGTATAGGTTAGTCATGATTTTCCCTTCTTCGGCAATTCGTTTGATAACACCTTTGCGGTTACCGTCAAGACGGTCAAGTTGAATCAGTTTTTTCATCTTATTGTAGTCCGTACGGGTATTAGGATCAATCATCTGTTCAGGAGATTCTCCTAACTGAATTCGATTACGTAGGTAATAGAGTACCATGTCGCAATTAAACATTTTAGGATCTGATTTTAGACTTTGGCGAGCAAAACAATAATTATCATACCATGGCTTCATCACGCCGATCACCTCATCTACCTCTCCGGCCAGCATATCCACGCCTTTATAATAAGACAACATATCACGTACCTCCCGCTCGCTAAACCCGATAATCCCGTTAAACCGGGGATCGGTGCTCATATTGGCACCGATATTGAATCCACTTGTCACGTCATCCATGGTGACCGGAGAGACTCCCGTGATGAACATACGCTTGATCGGTCCGTTTCCCGTGGCACCTTCTTTCAGCTTATTAAAGAAATAGCGGAAGAACCCCGTGCCATGTGTCAATTTACGGTAATGCTCATTCCCCACATTGGCGAGTATGGCGTTCGTGAAATTATCATACTCATCGATGAACAGGTAGATCGGAAGATCCAGTAACGTAGCCTGCCCGATCAGGTAGTTCAATTTCTCGTCCGCGTTCTTGAGTCTTTTCAATTCACTGGCGAAACCGGGATTGAACATATGTCCGTAAAGCCCGGCGAAAAGATCGAAACGCATCGAGCAATTATCATTGAACGAGGCCAGCAATCGATCCGGGTCCGGATTCACGCCGGCGAAATTAAAATCGAGCACAAGGTATTTCCCTTGCTCCGCCGTAGGATGCGAACCGATATACAGCCCCTCGAAGATTTCCTTGAAACGATCCCGCCTATAGATATCATAATACCATCTAAGCATGTTGATAAACAAAGATTTTCCGAAACGCCTCGGGCGGATCAAGAAGAAGAAACGGGCCGTTTTTTCCAACACCTCTACATAACGAGTCTTGTCCACAAAATAATAATCCTCTTTACGAATCATCTCAAAATCCGTCACTCCGTAAGGAATCTTCTTTATTGTCATAATGATCTTTGTTTTTATGAGTAATTACAAATATAAGCATATATATCCGGCAAAGCAACAACTTCCGAGGAATTATCACGCAGATAATGTACCTTTGCGACGTTTTTAACTTTAACAATTAATCATATATGAAAAAAAATCAGTTTCCGGGAAGCGGAAACAAGCGTGAGAAAGCTGCTGGATAGTTTGGAAAATGCCCAAAAGGCATGGGTGGACTTGAAAAAAGACGCGAAAGGGGCGCATAAGTTGTTTAAAGACTACCAGCCGGAGGAGGATCTGGTTAAACGGGAGAAGATCATCTACACGGGCTCTGTGAAAGACTTCGTGCGGCTGACGCTGCCCATCCTCGATGACCAACGTTTCCGGGTGAACGGGCAGACGAACCGGGAAGCCATGATACGGGCGCTGGACGAGGTGTTCGAGATACACCCCAACGGCTGCCCGGAGCCAAGGAGTTTCCGGAGCATCCTCTCGACGGCGCAGGAGGAATACGGGAAAGCGCATGAATAACAAGCTTCCCGTTTTTCACAACAAAAGTTAAAACTTGGGAGGCGTCCCAAAGCGCCTCCCTACCTTAGCGGCATCAAGCCAGAGACACTGGCTCTTTTTTTATCACTTAAAAATATAGTATGATAAACACGTCATTATTCGCCCTTTTCGGACGATACAAGGGAGACGCCTCGCTAGCGGGCGTACTGGAAAACATCCAAAGAGGAACGTACAAGCAGTTCATCGACGAGACACGGGAGGCGCTAGCGTCGGGCGATAAGGAACTGGCCGCCAAACTAAAGAAAAAACTGCCCGCTTTCACCCCACAGGCCACCTACTCCGGGAAACGCCTCGACCCTCACATCACCCGCTATAACCAATTGGTGGTACTCGACATCGACCACGTAGGGGAACGGGAGCTGGAGCGTATCACCCCGCTCGCCACGGAAGCGCCCTACACCGTGGCGTATTTCCGCAGTCCCAGCGGCGACGGGGCGAAACTCATCACCTACGCCGCCACGGACGAGACCGCCACGCCGGGTAATCACCGGAGGGTCTACGAAGCCATGAGCCGTTGGTACGCCGCCCGGCTCGGCGTGGAGCTGGATACCTCGGGCAGCGACATCGGGCGGCTTTGCTTCGTATCGGACGATCCCGCCCTATACCTCTCGCCTGCCTACCGCCCTTGGCTGGAGGGTACCGGCGAGCTACCGGAGGGCCTCGCCCCGCTACCCCTTACTTGGAAGGAGGAGGTTAGCGAGACGGCTCCCGGGGCGAAGGAAAGGAAGGTGGCCTCGCCACTGGAGAAGGCACGCCGGACCGCCGAGCGGAAAGGCCTCTACGCCGAGGGCAACCGCAATAACTTCATCTTCGTCATGGCCGCACGGGCGAACCGGCTGGGCGTGAAGCGGGCCGAGATGGAAACTTACGCCGCTACCGCCTTCGCCGACTTGCCGGCGGAGGAACGCCTCGCCGCCATCGAGAGCGCCTACAGCCACGTGGAGGAGCACGCCGCCGAGACGAGCGCCGCCACCTCCCGGAAAAAGGGCGGGGGCCCGCTGGACGTGGTCGCCGTGGAGGCCTATATATCCGAGCGTTTCCTCACCCGCAAGAACGGCGTGAGGGGGTACGTGGAGGTAGCCACGAAGAAGAAGCGGAACGGTCAAAAGCCGGTCTTCAAGCCGGTGACCGACTACTGGGTGAACTCGCTCTGGCGGAGTCTCCTGAAGGACGGCCACTACTGCTCGCATAACGACATCCGGGCCATACTGATGTCGGACTTCAGCGAGACGTTCCACCCTTTCCGCTCGTATTTCGAGGGGCTGGCCCCGTGGGACGGGGTGACGGACTGGATCGGGCAGCTGGCCGATACCGTGGACACCACCCGGCCCGCCTTCTGGCGGGGTTGCCTCAAGCGCTGGCTTATCGCCGGGGTGGCCGGCTCCATGGAGCTAGGCGTGGAAAACCATACCATCTTGCTGCTGGCCGGCGGGCAGGGGCTGGGCAAGACCTCGTGGCTGCGGAACCTCGTGCCGCCCGAGTTGCGGGACTATCTTTTCACGGGCAATGTCAATCCCTATAGCAAGGGTTTCCCGCAGATGATGGTGGACTGCCTCTTGATCGTCATCGACGAGATGTCCGGCCAGAGCTACGCCGATCTGAACCGCCTCAAGGCGCTCACCTCCACCGGGGTCATCTACCTGCGCCGCCCGTACGGACACTATGCCGAGACGCAGATACGCCACGCCTCCTTCGCCGCCACGGTGAACGACTTGCAATCGCTGCCGGACGATAACGAGTCTCGCCGCTTCCTCTGCTTCGAGGCCACACGGATCGATTACCAGTCGCCCGTGCGACACGCCGACATCTACGCCCAAGCCCTCGCCCTCTTCCGCCGGGGCGAGAAATACTGGTTCTCCGGCGAAGACATCCGGAAGATCAACGAGAACAACGAGACCTTCCGCCAGCGAAGCCCCGAGGAGGAATTGTTCTTCACCTATTTCCGCAAACCGGAGCGTTTCGACACGCCACAGTATCTTACGGCGAGCGATATTATGACGAAACTAAGTGTATTTACACGTATCACGCCGACACGTTCCAATATAGTTACGTTGAGCAAGGTGCTGAAAAAACACGGTTTTAAGCTCACGACAATACGTGGAAAACGCCTATTTGAGGTCGTAGAGATCACTCCGGAACAGGTAAAAGACAATTTTTTGAGCACCCCGGAAGAAAAGGGAACGAAGAAGGAAGATGAAAAGAATCATACTGATAACCAAAACAATACAGCGAATCCTAAACTTCCATTTTAAAGCAGGGGGTGCGCAGGGGTGCGCAAAAAAGAGTGGTTGGAAAAACATTTTAGAAATAAATAAATTTGTATCACACACAGCAGTGTGACACAAATTTACATTTACCAGAAAAGTTTTAGGAAAACACGTAAAGATGCGCACCCTTGCGCACCCCGCTATGTTTCAGCGAAGCTCATAAAGCTCCTCAAAAAGAGTTATGGATATCCTTTCTATTACAAATCAAGACCTTTTTCCCTTCAGAGGAAATGGGAACGAATCAAAGACCTTATCTTGATTTCTAGTCATATCAACCAATCTCCTCTCAATTGCTCTCCAATCGTATTTGCCATTCAGCATAACGATATCCTCATCGAAATCTATATCCTCAAAATAAGTAATGGCCTTGAAGGGCCTGATGACATTTGCCCCCGGAAATTTACGCTCATACATTCCCAACATGGAATTGAAAGGGAAACGGGTGGAGAGGAAAGCGATGTCGATGAAATCCTTTAGCCGTGACCCATCGTCGGCGATGGCAGAGAGCTTCATGGCAATAATATCCTGCATGCTGTACAATCTTATACCGTACTCGATATATGGCTTTTCAAGATACTCATAAGAGTGGGTAATGCAGTCAATCTTTATTCCGTCTATGGAACCTTTCAAGGTGTTCCTCTCCATAAAGCCGGTACGGAATCCATATTTATCCATAAGAAATCTCTCCAATTCCGCCGCATCAAACGGTTTCGGAGTGAAAAGATCTAAATCCACACTTCTCCTATGTCCTAAATACAGGGCTAAAGAAGTTCCTCCCGCCAGATTAAAACGGGTCATCGCATTTTCCGCTTCCAGCTTTTTCAGGAGTTCAAGTGTTTTTCCCGAGACAACTTCCGTGTGTAACATTTTAGTTCCTCCTTTTCAAGATTAAAGACAATACAAACAAAATTCATGTCTCGTGGAGATAAGCTTGGGAGTTCTTTTATTATTTCCCGGAATCCCTCTATACCTCCATATAAATTGAATGCGGCATAAAAATCCTTCAACCATCCTCTTTCAATGACACGCTGTACCACAATCTTCCGGGATTTCCACCAGTCAAAATGTGACAGGTCATACTCCCAAAGCAAGGAGGGAGAGATTGAAGAGTCTCCTGTATATGTCTTATATTCATCAAATATAGTCATTTTCCATCCTTTTTATAATATACAAATCTACTGTATTTTACTGGGGTATACAATTTCCATGCGCTTTTTATTGAGACACGGCTCGGAAACCAATGAGATACGGTCGCTAAGTCAATGGAATCCGTCTTGCGTTCCATTGACTTAGCGACCCTATTCCACCCGGATACCATCCGGCTCTCACGGCTCGCCGAGCGACTCGATGATGGCCCGCACCATGGCGGGCGAATAGACCCGCTCGCCCTCGTGATAACCCAGCGAAAGGAGGCGACCGGGCAGGCCGGGATAGATCGTTATCCAATGTTGCAGCTTGCGGTGGGCCGAGCGGGGATGCAGGTCGGGCAGGTAGACCTCGGCCAGCTCCATCCGCCCGTACGCTCGTATCTTGAATGTCGTTTCCATATCCTAAAGATAGTGAATCTCCGGCATATATCCATCATTTTCCGGAGAAATAATTCACCCGAAATCACCCTAAGTCACCCAAAGCGACAAAGCCCCCATGCCCTGCCGTATCTTTGTATCAACATTAAAAAACAACACATTATGATCCGCTACAAGAAGTATCAAAACAAGAACGAGAAGAACGTGACAACCTTCAACAAGTGGTACGCCCGTGCCGTATGCGAGGAGACGGTAGACATCGCCGCCTTGGCCGAGCACATGTCCACCCACAACACCCCCTTCTCCACCGGCGCCATCCACGGCATGCTGAAGGACATGGTGAATTGTATCAAGGAGCTGCTGATGGACGGCAAGAACGTGAAGATAGACGACCTCGGCATCTTCAGCGTGGGCATCCGCTCGAAGGGGGCCGTCACGCCGGAGGATTTCTCCACGCAAGGCAATATCACCGGCGTACGCCTCCGTGCCCGTGCCACGGGCAACCTCTCCAGCGCCTCGCTCAAGCTGACGGCCAAGCTCCGCGAGTACACCGAGTACTCGAACGGGGAGGTGACCCCGGGAGGTGGCGGGAGCGATTCCGAGAGCCCGGACGAGATTTAGGGAATTGAAAATTGAGAATTGAAAATTGAAAATTAAGTGGTATGGAGATTTCTGTTTTTATACGTGAATACGCTCCGCTGGCCGGGGAGGCCGGGCGGGCGTTCCGGATCGATCCGGTGGTGATCTTGGCGCAGGCAGCCATCGAGACGGGTTGGGGCGAGAGTACGCTCTGCCGGGAGTATCATAACTTTTTCGGCATCACGGCCTACGGGCTGCCCAACGTATGGTGGACCGGCCGGTGGACGGAGCTGTCGCCCCGCTCGCTACGTTTCCGGATCTACCCGGACGATAAGTGCTCGTTCATGGATTACTGCCGCCTGCTTCGCTCGGCCTATCCCCGGGCGGCCGACATGAGCGCCAATCCTACGGCCTTCGCCAAGGAGATCGCCTACAGCCCCTACATCAGCGAGGTGAACGGCGACAACCGGGAAGCCTATCGTAAGCTGATCGTCCAGCTTTGCCGAAAAATCAGCTCGCAACTATCAATCGTTAATCAAAAGGGCGGGCAGATGCCGTCCCTATCATCAACTGTCAACTAAAATGAAATACCTTGAACTCATCCTCCATTGCCTCACGGCGCTCCTCCGGGTCATCTTCCCGCAGCATCCCCCTGTTCCCGAAACGACAGACGCTACCGGCGCTGCTCCTTCTCCTGCTAGCCCTCCTCTCCCTCCTCATGCGGGAGACGGAGGTGACGCTAGCGGCGATCGGCGCCTCGCTGACGCTCTTCCGCCACGACGGCACCCCTCCTCCCCACCGCCCCCCGGGGCGGACTGGCTGGGGATCTCCGGCTACACCCTCCTTATAGCGGGGTGCGCAGGGTGCCTCTTGAAGTACTGGGGCTATTAGGGGAAATGGGAATATCAAAGATTAAGTTCTTTTACCGGGCACGAGTTACGTACCCGGTAAAATAGTGTCATATATCTTTCGTTTGTCGTAATTCGGAATAATGTTCCCTTGCGATTGATATCGCTCGCCTCAATTTTTCGGAAAGCACTTTCTTATCGGGTAGTTTTGTGTAATATTGCGCTACCTTTATCGGACTATCTTCGTCAAGCATTAGATATTCGATATGCTCTGTATTGCCTTCCGAACAAAGAATTAACCCGATTGGAGATTCTTCACCTTCTTTTCGCTCGTTCTTGTTCAAATAGCGAAGATATAGTAACATTTGCCCTTCGTATTCGGGCTTGAACTTCCCCAATTTGAGATCGATCGCTATCAGACGCTTTAAGCCACGATGGAAGAACAGCAAATCAATATAGTAATCAACCGCATCTACGGTAATCCGCTTTTGACGGTCAAGGAAAGCAAAATCTGTCCCCATTTCCTTAATGAAAAGCTGTATTTGGGAAAGAATTGCCATTTCGAGATCTTTCTCCGAGAATATATCAGGAAGCCCAAGCATATCAAGAAAGTAACTGCTGCGAAATATAAGGTCGGGCAATAGCTGGTTGTTTTCCTTTATCTCGTTCAGCTCTTTGCGTATCATATCTTCGGGTTTACGGCTAATGGCTGTACGCTCATAAAGTTGACAATCTATTTTTTCATCAAGTGTGCGAGTATCCCAATGCTCCATTCTGCACATTTCCACATAGAACGAGCGAGCTAGCTCATCTTTTACTCCCATAAGCGAACGAAGATGAGTCCAAGTCAATTGGCTACGCACCGCGTATCCAATCTCGTCTTCTGAAAAAAGATACGCACTGCGTACACAATGTTTGAGTTTACCATATCCCCATCCGCTTCCATATTTTACAGTTAGCCGGGTAGCCAATTTTTTGATGACTTGTTTACCATATTCGGCACGCTGATTGTATAGTATATCTTCCTTAATACGTTTGCCTACATACCAATTCGTCATACATATCTCAGTATTCAAATAGGTAGCTACTTTACACGTACTCCATCTATAATGCCACATACATCATTATACAATAGTTCTTCCGATGTGGCTAAATTCAAAATATCATCTGCCATAATAAAAATAAATTAATCATCCCACAGCCCCTCCTTGGCGTTTCATGTACATAGTCATTGATTCCAACGCATCGATGAATCTCAACGTATGCATAATGTCATAATGCTCGTCAACCAAACATATGCCACCATATCGTTTGACATAACGATAGACCTGTGGTATACTTAGCCCATTCCGCTCGGCAAAATGACTGATAAGCGACATCAGATATTCCGCCTTATCCCTCAATATATCACTATTCATACCGATTCTCAATTATACGTTTTTACAAATATAGGTATTTTCCATAAACCCGCTTCTAAAAAGCCATCGGTAAATTTTGATCGAATATATATCTTTTATACCTAATCCCAAGCATATATCCACCTCAATAATCAATAATGATCCGTAGGCCACCAAGAGGGTTTATTCTTGGTACCTCGCCCATCATGGGTACAGTCTACACAGCGAAAAGGAGCATAAATATTTGGAGTGGTTGGTGATCCATTATAAATGTAATAGGTATAACCATCTGGTGCTATTCCTGTTAAGATATTTTTCGCACAGTCATAAGAAGTTTCATAGAAATCTCTTAGTTCCGGCATAAAGCGTTTCATAATCGTTGTATTAGTTACATCCACATAGCCTATCACCCATTCTTTAGGATCTGATACGCAAGATATATTACCTCTTCTTTCCGAAGGAATTGGAGAGAAAATACTCCCAGCCTGTTCTATGTTCCTTTGTAAATTCACAAAATAGTCATACGCTTCTTTACGTATACGGTTTTGCTTAACGTCTATATAATAAAGCATTGTCAATTTATCATGATCACGGGGGATCTCTATCAATTTTCTCTTATAGATAAGATTTACAGTCAGTTTATTTGTCGATTCCAATAACATCGCCTTAGAACTATCACGTCCCCAGCAATAATAAGTATTTTTAGATGTATGCTTCTGAAATAAAGTGAATTTATCATCTAAAAAACCAGCGTTTGCAAATAGATCTACATGGAATTCCCATATCTCCTGATAAGTCCATTTATAATAAGTTGGCTCTACCTTGTTATCATGTGTAGTTACGCAGATATATACAGGAGTTTCTGATGCTGAACTTTCAACAGATATACTATCGATCACCGGAGTATCTAGAGGATTCAAATATTCCGATTTATATTCTTTATTATTCCAATTTATTGATAATCTATATTTATACGCAGGATTTAACTCTCCCATCGGTATTGTATAAACTCCATCTTTACTCACGTTCAACGTTTCAAAAACAGCTCCTTTATCTGATTCAACAAAAACATTCGCATCCGTTATCGACTCCCCTTCCTCAAACTCATCCAACATCCTTACGCTATGGCTCAATCGTATCCGAGTCGTATCATTAGTTATGAAACCATCCACTACCAGCAAACCACCTATTTGGTTCACAATATCAGGCTCATAATCGGAGATACAACCCATGAGTGTTAGTAACCCTGTTATGTACATATATAATCTTTTCATATATACACTTTCTTTGGTTGGGAAAATTCATTAATCTATTGATAAAAAATCATATCAATAAAGCTTATAACAACAAAACTTTAAGTTCTAAAATCATCCTTTTAAATTATAAAGGGACAATTAAGTTTTTATCAGAAATCTTAATCGCCCCTCTTAATTTCAGATATTTTAATATACCATTACCTTATATTTATATAAGTTGTCCCAGCGCCAACCCACGTATTACCATCATAAATATCGCATACTAAACGAGCGCCACCAACTGCATAAAAACTAACCGAACAATGATTTGTCCAAGGTGTTATATAAGCTTGCGGTGCTCGTATACTCCATTCCAATCTAGCACCCGGTATTAAAGGGCTATATTCCAGATGATACTCTTCTTGGGCATAACCCCCATTTAGTGTTACGTTAATAGGGCCTGATATAGTAGCAACTATCCCATTTGCCGCATTAGCTTGTAATATAGACTCTTCTATATTTTCTTTGTCCACGTCAATATTAGTTTGCTGAGCATACATAAACTGCATTGATAATAATGCAAGCATAATAAACAGAACTTTCTTCATGGCTCTAAAAATTTAAATTAATAAATACATATACAACTACAAACTTACTTCAAGCAAGAAATAGGATACTTGCAAATCAAGTATCCTATTCTCAATTCGAAATAAATATTTTATTTCCAAGCATCCGGCTGAACCAAATAAGGTTTGCCGTTCTCGTCGTTACCCATGGTCAATACTTGGTCATCAGGAACAGGAAGCATAGTCTTTGCCGCAGGAAGCACAGAGGCTGCCGCAAATTTCGGAATATATTGCTTTTCGTAATTGATATAAGCGCTCAACTCTGAGGACATTACATCACCACCCCAACGAACCAAGTCGAACCAACGCTCACCTTCCATCGCCAACTCAAGCTTACGCTCCATACGGATCGCTTTGATACAAACATCTTTGCTTGTGAAAGCCGCATGAGATGTAGGATATTCAGCGACCTTATAGTTTGCGGCCGCTTGACCGTTTTCTAACTTAATAATATTCACATCCAAAGCTGCACGTCTACGAACATCGTTTACTTGTGTCATCGCCTCAGATAATTGACCAGCGTCAGCTAAAGCTTCAGCGTACAACAATTTAATGTCACGCACACTAAGATATTGCATATTCATAGCAGAACCCGGTGCCCAACCATTAAATAAGTTCTTCATGCCAGCGGCCTCTTCCGCCTTACTAAACACGTGTTTCTTCGGCATAAAGATACCACCATTTACAGGATTACGAACCCAGTCATCCTTAGGCATACCCCAATCTTTGTAAGGGATTCCATAACGACCTACAGCAAAATCCAAAC
>ERZ835541.2730-NODE-2730-length-13573-cov-3.319796_pt1 | contig 13573 bp, 10 predicted proteins | sample MGYA00519945_ERZ835541 | MGnify/ENA primary metagenome ERZ835541 (study PRJEB31850, sample SAMEA3708780) | human gut metagenome | biome: human gut; feature: human-associated habitat; material: faeces | place: China | collected 2014 ...
TTACATCCGTTATATTCTTTTGTATTATGACTAGATGTAATATTCATTCCGCCAGCGGCGCCGGTGTGGATGACGGCAAAGGAAAGCTCCGGCGTCGGGCGCAGCGTCTCGAACCGGTACGCCTTGATGCCATTTGCCGCCAGTGTCAGCGCTGCTTCCTCGGCAAATTCCGGGGACATATGACGGGAATCAAATGCGATCGCCACGCCTTTTGCCGCGCCGCCCTGCTTGATGATGTAATTTGCCAGTCCCTGGGTCGCACGGCGGACGGTGTAGATATTCATCCGGTTAATACCTGCACCGATGATGCCGCGCAGTCCTGCCGTACCAAACTCCAAATCCATATAGAAACGCTCTTTAATCTCATTTTCATCGCCCTCAATGGCGCGTAATTCCTCTTTCGTTGCCTCGTCAAAGTATGGATTTTCCAGCCATTCTTTGTAAATCGTCATGTAATCCTTCATGATTCACTTACCCCCTGCTTTCTTCTAGGATGACTTTCTTTTTCTCCATTATAGTATAATTATTCTGAAAAATAAAGAGAATTTCGGTTACTATTCTTTGTCTTTATTTTTCCTCTTTTCAAAGTTTCTCCATGATGTATCGAATACGCTTAACCAAAGAATTTATATGCATATGTAAATCAACATTTCTTATCGGATTGCCTCAAGAAAGAGGTTCCGCGCCGTCTGCTGTTCTTCCAGCTTCTGCAGTTTTTCAATGCTGCGGACTGGAATCCACGCCTTGCCTGCATTATAATAAAAATTTAACTGTTTCCAGTATTTTTCCGGATATAAAAACAGGTAATAGAGGTATGTCCGCTCCTGTGCATTCAACGGCAGAATACGATCATACGTCTCCAGCAGCCGCATCCCCAGACGCAAATCCCAGCCATGCTTTTCCAATATTTTGCGCGTAAAATGATACAGGTCTTCGACCTGGACGCCCCGGTGCATCCGGTTAAATTCAATCACCGCCATCTCATTTTCTTCTGCCAATAAAATATGATGCTGGTTCAGATCCCCGTGACACAAATAGTTTTCCGGCTCGCCATCCTGCTCGATCTGCGCTTTCAGCCCGCCTGCTGCTTCCTGCGCCTGCTCATAAAAGATGGCAAAGCTTCCGCTGACTGCCCTCTCAAAATCCGATTTACGCCGTTTTTTCCGGATATAATTCCGCGTACGGACAAGTTCCCGGTTGTGGCGCTCCATCTCCGCCACCGCCGGACGCGTGAGAATTGACCCCAGATTCCACGACTCATCGATCGCAATGCCGCGCAGTGTCCGGTGCAGCTTCGCGATCTGCCCGACCGCCCGGACCACCTCCGCCTCGCTCTGCACACTGCACTCGCGCCCGGAAAACCATTCCTTCACAACACACCGCGTTCCATCCTCCGCCACCGACAAAAGCTCGCCCTCCCGGTTCCGCATATACTGATCGGTCCGGCATGTTTTCTGATTTTGCAGAACATTCATGATTTGTTCTTCAAATTCAAGACGTTTGACGGTCCCCTTATATTCCCGGAGGAGTTTTAACCCCTGACTCGTCTCGCAGATCCACGCGCCTCTTCCACGGCGCTTCGACTGCACTTCCAGTTCATACTGTTCCAGCACCTCGGTTGTTCTCTCGTTCACAGCTTCCCCCTCCTGCCTCTATCCGGCTGCCCGCCTTTCCATTTCCCAAAAGAATGTGGACAGCACATTTTCACGCCGGGCCACAGCTGCTGACAGCTATGTTAATTGCAACATTCACACGATTATGCAAATATGCACATCAGACACCCAGCCTGCTACTCCTAACCTATGAGAGGGGGCTTACAAATATGCTTATGCATAAATATCGCGGATTTGAAACACAGTGCACAAACTATCACACACAATCGCCAATGTGGAGTGATTACGAAATTCTGTTCATTGCCATCATTTTGACAGTATGTTACAATGATTCACATTGGGATAAAAAAGCGGTCTGGCTATTTGTCCCAACAATCAGGCAAAAAATCAAATAATATATTTTACTGTAAATGAAAAGGAGGTCTCTCTTTGTCCATACAATCCGCTCATCGTTCCAACGATGAAAATACGCGCCCGCATTCAGGCGCAGCATCATCCCGTGAAGCTGATCTCGGCCGTGCGCCGATCGGGTCACTTCTTTTTAAACTGGCGCTCCCGGCAATTGCCGCACAGATCATCAACGTTCTCTATAACATGGTTGACCGCATGTACATCGGCCATATCCCGGACATCGGTCCCAGCGCCCTGACCGGCGTCGGCGTCACAATGCCGATTATCATGTGCATTTCCGCTTTTGCCGCGCTCGCCGCCATGGGCGGCGCCCCGCAGGCGTCGATCCTGATGGGAAAAGGCGACAAGGATTCTGCTGAAAAGGTACTCGGCAACTGTACCTTCATGCTGACCGTCATTTCGCTCCTCCTGACCGCCCTGTTTCTTGGCTTTGGGCGCCCGATCCTCCTGATGTTCGGCGCCAGTGAGAAGACAATTCTCTACGCCTGGAACTACATGAAAATCTACGTCTGCGGCACTTTCTTCGTCCAGATGGCGCTCGGACTCAATGCCTTTATCAACGCACAGGGTTATGCCAAAACCGGCATGATTACCGTTGCCATCGGCGCTCTCTGCAACATCATCCTCGATCCGATCTTTATCTTCGGACTGCATCTGGATGTGCGCGGTGCGGCACTTGCAACCATCCTTTCACAGGGTATTTCCTGTATCTGGATTCTGCGTTTTCTGACCGGAACGCATAGTACCCTGCGGATACGGCTCCGCAACCTGCGCCCGCAGAAGAAATTTATCCTGCCATGCCTGGCGCTCGGACTGGCGCCGTTTATCATGCAGTTTACAGAAAGTGCACTGTCCATCAGCTTTAACACCAGCCTGTTGAAATATGGCGGCGATACCGCGGTCGGCGCGATGACGATTCTTTCCAGCGTCATGCAGTTTTCCATGCTGCCGCTGCAGGGGCTCACACAGGGCGCGCAGCCGATCATCAGCTTTAACTATGGAGCAAAAAATATCGACCGTGTGAAAAAAGCGTTTCACCTGCTTCTGCGCTCGGCAGCCTGCTATTCCACCTTGCTCTGGCTCTTATGTATGCTGGTTCCACAGATTTTTATTTCCATCTTTACCAGCGACGCAAATCTTGCCAGCTATACCATCTGGGCGCTCCGGATCTATATGGCAGCTTCCCTGCTCTTTGCCGTCCAGCTCGCCTGCCAGCAGACTTTTATTGCCCTTGGAAATGCGAAAACATCCGTCTTTCTGGCATTGCTCCGAAAAGTGCTGCTTTTGATTCCGCTGATCTTTATCCTGCCGCATTTCGTGTCAAATCCGGTATTCGGCGTGTTCGTGTCAGAACCGGTGGCAGACACGATTGCGGTGGCGACGACGGCGGCGCTGTTTTTCAGGGAGTATAAGAAATTGGGATAACTCTTTTAATCATCCTCTGATTGAAACTATTGTTGTTAAAAAAGCAAAAGAAAAAGAGACAAAATCGTTTGTCCGGCTTGTCCTGCCGGTTCCAAACGATTTTGCCTCTTTTCTCTTTTTATTTATTAATCTTCTTATGCTTTACTGGTTCCCGCATTCTGCGATTGTTTCAACACTTCCACCTCAGCCAGAAGCCGCTCTTTCTCATTCCAAGCCGGATTCTCCAGCACCTTTTCAAAGAGAAGATGCAGCGTTTTTCCAAGCGCCGGTCCCGGCTGGATGCCTGCCTGAATCAGGTCTTTTCCGGTTACCGCCAGAGTTTTAAGACGGATACAATCACCGCGCTCCCGGATCTGCCTTGCAAGTGAGCGAACCATTTCCACCGCATCCATGCGCTCCGGCATCAGAACTTCCTGAAGGAGAAGCAGCCAGTCAAAGACCGTATCTTCCATCGCACTCATCGCGTGGCGGACAGCGCTTTCCTCCGCTTCCATCTGCATGAATGCAAAACGGCTCAGAATCTTCGCCTTATCGATCGTGTCGTTGTCCATCTTGAGTTCTCTCAGAACCCGGACACAAGTTTCCTCGCCCGACGGGGCAAGAAAATACGACCAGCGCAAGGCTTTTTCTGCTGGCAGATGTGCAGCAGCAGCAGAAATTTCCCCCGCCATGTCTGTCTCACATTCATGTTTCACGAACATGTGCCCCTGCTGCGCTACCGTTTCCGTTTTGATCGCATCCTTGTCAGCAGCCGGCACATCCTTCGAACATACTTTCTCTTCCAAACTCTGCTTTGCACAGCTTTTCCGCTTTTTCCACGCCGCAAATACCTCCGGAAATGTCTTTGAAATGTAAGGTGCCAGTCCTGCCGCCTCCGTTTTCCAGATAAATTCCGGGCGGTCGGACAGGAGTGTTTTTGTCAACTCCACCTGCACCCGTTCCTTGCTCACATGGACAAGGGAGGGCGCCAGCTCACAGAGCGCCTGCCAGGTCTTTTTCTCTATCGAAAATCCCAGCTGGGCCGAAAAGCGGACGGCACGCAGGATCCGGAGCGCATCTTCCGTAAACCGTTCTCCCGCATCCCCGACGCAGCGGATCCGGCGCGCTGCCAGATCCTCCGCCCCGCCGAAAATATCGACAATTCCCGTTTCGTGGCTGTATGCCATCGCATTGATCGTGAAATCACGCCGTCTCAAGTCCTCACGCAGTTCGGCAGTAAATACGACTTCCTTCGGGTGGCGTCCATCCTCATATTCACCGTCAATCCGGTAGGTGGTTATTTCATATCCGATATGATCACGCATGACCGTGACCGTACCGTGCTGAAGCCCGGTGTCGATCGTGTGACCGAACACCTGCTTCACCTCCTCCGGGTGCGCCGAGGTCGTGATATCCCAGTCACCGGGAATCCGCCCCAGGATCGCATCGCGGACACAGCCGCCGACTGCAAATGCCTCGTAACCATGTTCTCGCAGCTTTCCCAGGATTTCCTCGACCTGGACCGGCATTTCTATCCGTTTTGGAATCATATTAATATGCCTTACCCCAGTAAACCATCTTCGTTGCCGACTTGCCGCAGCATACGCAGGTGTCAGCCAGATGTTCCTGATTGAACGGAATGCAGCGGGAGGTTACGCCGACTACTTCTTTCAGTTTATCCTCGCACTCCTGATTGCCGCACCACATTGCCTTGATGAAGCCTGGCTTATTTTCTGCGATCTCCTTCATCTCATCCAGTGTTGTCGCTACATAAGTATGGGAATCTCTGTGTGCTTTTGCACGCTCAAACATATCGTGGTGAATCGTCTCCAGAAGCTCGCCAACCTTTGCTGCGATCTCATCCAGAGATACCGTAATCTTCTCATGCGTATCACGGCGAACCAGAACTGCCTGATTTTCAGCAATATCTCTCGGTCCGATCTCGACACGTACCGGAATACCGCGCATCTCGGACTCGCTGAACTTCCATCCCGGAGATTTGTCGGAATCATCCACTTTGACACGGAAGTTGGACAGAACCTCTTTTACCTCAAATGCCTTGTCCAGAACACCCTCTTTTGCCTGCTGAATCGGAACGATCATAACCTGGGTCGGAGCTACCTTCGGCGGCAGAACCAGACCATTATTGTCACCATGAACCATGATGATCGCGCCTACCATACGGGTTGTCATACCCCAGGAAGTCTGATGAACGTATTTTAATTTATTATCCTTATCCAGATACTGGATGTTAAATGCCTTTGCAAATCCATCGCCGAAGTTGTGGCTGGTGCCGGACTGCAGTGCCTTGCCATCGTGCATCAGGGACTCGATCGTGTAGGTTGCCTCTGCACCGGCAAATTTCTCCTTGTCGGTCTTGCGTCCGCGGATAACCGGAATTGCCAGGAAGTCCTCGCACAGATCCGCGTATACATTTAACATCATCTCGGTACGCTCCTGTGCTTCCTCAGCGGTTGCATGAGCGGTATGACCTTCCTGCCATAAGAACTCTCTGGAACGCAGGAACGGACGGGTGGTCTTTTCCCAACGTACAACCGAAGCCCACTGGTTGTAGTTTCTCGGCAGATCGCGGTAAGAATGTACGTCATGTGCATAAAAATCGCAGAACAGAGTCTCGGAAGTCGGACGTACACACATTCTCTCCTGTAACGGCTCTAAACCGCCCTGTGTCACCCACGCTACTTCCGGTGCGAAACCTTCTACGTGATCTTTCTCTTTTTCCAGAAGACTTTCCGGAATAAACATAGGCAGATATACGTTCTCTACGCCGGTTGCCTTAAAGCGCTTGTCCAGTTCATTGCGGATATTCTCCCAGATCGCATATCCGGCCGGTTTGATAATCATGCAGCCCTTTACACTGGAGTAATCAGAAAGCTCTGCTTTCTTTACGATGTCCGTATACCACTGGGCGAAATCTTCATCCATCGATGTGATGGCTTCTACCATCTTCTTTTCCTTTGCCATGTCATTTCTCCTTGTTAAAAACATTTTATTGTTGTTTTGTATTTCATAGAAATAAAAAAGCCATCCGATCCCTGCTGATCGCTGCGATCAAAGGGACCGAATGGCTTAACTTCGGCGGTACCACCCTGCTTAACCAGAATTTCGTTCCGATTCTGGCTCACTTAACTTCCGTTAACGCCGGAAATACGTTGCATTTTCATGCACAGCTCCAGGACCGGTTCAACTTTCAGGGACACAAAAGCCTCGCACCATACGGCTTTCTCTCTGGACGTGTGTCAAAGTTTACTGATTCCTCTCTTCGCCTGTTTTATTTCTTATTGTTTGATGTTCTAAAATCAAACGCCGGATTTCTTCCACGGCATCCACAAACTCAGCCGCGCAAATCCTGACAGTATTATGATTTTACGCCAATCAGTCGGGTTTGTCAAGGCTGGAACTCGCCCTTGTACAAGTCTTGACGATGCCTCGCATTTTTTACTCGGTCGTCACTGACTCGGTTGCGTCCGAACAAAAAATAATGTTTTTATCCCTATCTTACGAATCCTATTTTAATAAAATATCCTCTCGGTACATCTCCGCCAGCGACCGCAGAATCTTCGCTGTCATCCCCCAGATGATTCCTTCCTCGCGGCGGTAGAAGTAAACATCGTAATGTCCGCGCCGCCAGCGGTAATCGCGTCCGCCCGGAACATCTTCAAACGGGAATGTCTCTTCCGGCACGGTCACAAGTTCTGTTTCATATCGCTCCGGTTCATGTTCCGCGAACCAGCGGAGCGGGACAGAAAAGGTATGATCGACCTCCGCCTCGGAATATGACCAGCGGTAGCCCTGCAGCGCACCTAAAAATGGAGAAATCTCCATCGCTCCGGGTGCTTCCAGCACATCCAACGGCGCGATAACGCGAATCTGGCGGCGACTGATTAAGAGTTCTTCCATCGCCTCACGGATCGCCGCCTGCTTCGGTGTCTCGTCCCGCTCAACGGCACCGCCCGGAAAACAGATTTCGCCCGGCTGAGTTTTTAAGCTTCCCGCGCGCACCTCAAACACCACGTGGTACTCCCCGCCTTTCTGAATCAAAGGTACCAGCACCGCCGCCCGACGGATCTTCTCCTTCTCCAGCCTTCCGGCTCTCCGGCTGCCCCAGACTCGGCTCATCTGCGCCAGCTCGCCGCCCTGTGTCTGTTCCAGGAATGATGCAACACATTGGTTAAATGCGTCCGGGTTCTCTGCTGCAATAAAATGGGTGCCCTCTAAAAGCCGAAGCCTTGCGTTTGGCAGAGAACGTGCGATTTGGCGCGTGTGGCATTCGCGGATCATGTCGTCGCTCCCTGCTACCACAAGGACGGGCATTTTCAGGCGGTGGAGAAGTTCAGGGCGGATCCAGGGTTCATACAACATTAAGGATAGAAGCTCTTTTTTGTGTATATTTGCCTTCCGATCATTTCCCTTATTTTCAGGAATTTTTTCTTTCTGACAGCTTCTTCTCTGTTGTTTATTCAGTCCTTCCTGTCCATTCTGTTTTTCGTTTTCTTTTGAAAATTGCTTTTCTGTCCGCATTTTTCCTGCTGCCATCTGCATTTTTCCCCGTATCTGCCCGATGCCGCTTTTCTGCTGCCAGAGCTTCCCCACAACTCCCACATACTCCCGCGCCACATCCGCCAGCACGGACGGCTTCATGCCAAACGGGTTTAAGTTCGCTCCATTTAAAATCAGCCGATCGACATATCCCGGATATTTCAGTGCAAAAATCAGCGCAATATTGCCGCCGTCGCTGAACCCCAGCAAAATGATCCGCCTAAGTCCCCGGCGGTCAAGAAATCCTTTCAAATCATCAGCAAACCGTTCCAAGGTAAATGTCCCATGACCACGCGGAGATCTGCCATGTCCACGGGTGTCCACCGCAATCACGAGATATTTTGATTCAAAAAAGGATATCTGGTTCACAAAATAGGAGCTGTCCTCTCCATTTCCGTGAAGCAGCACCATCGGCTGTCCGGAGCCTGACTCTTTTGTATATAAATTCACGTTTGTTCCTCCATATTAAATGATATGCATATTTATTTCAGCTTAACATCCAGCTATCTTCCAGCAACTCTTTCTCTGCTGTTTTCCAGAACTTTTATGCGTTTTTAATTCCTTATCTATTATATATGATCCTTTTGTCTCGCGGCAATCCTAAAAGTGCCTACCTAATGAGCTGCCGCTCCTTCGTCCGCTTCCCCATACTCCTCCACAAAATCCTTAATAATCAACAGCCCAATCGGACCCAGCAGAAATCCAAACAGACTAAACAGCTGCAAGCCCACATAGATCGCCGCCAGCGTTTCAAGCGGCGACAGCCCCATTTTCTTCCCCATCAGGTGCGCCTCCGTGAACTCACGCAGAAAATAACAAAGCAGATACAGACCAAATAGAATCAGCGCGTGTCCCCACTCCCGCTTAAACAGGAGAAAAAGACTCCACGGCACCAGCGCCGTCCCTGCGCCGAAGATCGGCAGGGCATCCAGAACCCCGATTCCGATTCCGCCCAGAATATAATATGGATTTCCAATCAGCAAAAGCCCCGCCATCGAAAATGCCGAAGTCATCAGGAAAATGACCGACTGGGTTTTCAGCCATGCGCTTCCTGTCACCGCAAGGCGCCTGCCGAGCAGGAAAAATTCGCGGTGAAACATCGAATCAAACCGCCTCCGGCGCAGTTCGTCCATCTCCTGTAAACTCAAAATCGAGGCAATGAAAAATAAAACAACCACAATAACCGCGCGCACAATCCCCGCCGCAGCAGGAACTGATTTCTGAAGGAGCTGCGGCAGCAGGATCTCCTTGACCTGTCCACCGCCCTGCAAGCCTGTTCCGCGAAAGAGCTGCCCGATTTTACCGGCAGGCAGATGAAGGACTCGCTCGATCGACTGTTCAAATTGCTGTCCGAGCAGTGACAATTCCTCCATCCGTCCTGGAAGCTCTTCTAAAAAGTGTTCCAGCTCCTCCGTGAAACGCCGTCCCCCTGCTGCCAGCAGACCGACCAGAAAAATGCTCAGCAAAATCAGCTCCACGCCCCCGATCATACCGATGGGAACGCCGATCATGTGCCCGCGGAAGGAGATTCGCAGCCGTTTTTCGAGAAATGCTGCCGATGGCTGGAGAAGCAGCGCCATCAGATACGCTGCCAGAAATGGGAATATAAGCGGCAGCAGGTAACGGAAACTCAAATACACGCCCGCCGTGACTGCTACTGTGAGAAATGCTTTTTTCTGTTTTCTGCTGAGTGCCATCTGTCTGCTCCACCTTCCCGATTTTTTCTTTATGCCATACACCGTTATGGTTCTATGATTTCTACAGACATCCATTCAAACAAACGTCTTTTCCTTAAACCTACACGCCCTTTTTTCCGGATGTATGGCAACGAAAAACCACAGGAAACCAGTGTCAGCTCCCGCTTCTCCCGGCTCCTGCGGTCTCTTTTGTAAGCCCTCTTTAGTCGCTCCGGGGCTTACCCATGGACTTTGCCCATTTATGATTCGTACTTCCTTTGTACACACTCTAGTATGGGCAGGCTGGATAAAAATATACACGTCTTACCTTCTATTCACCCTTGATCTTTTTTTGAGCTGTAATCGGTATATGCCAGAAACAGAGGAGAAATATCTATGCCGCGGCAGCCACGGCTGCCACTAATCGGATTTTTCTCATGTTACCTGACTTATAGAAAAATTCGCTCACAGAACAAATTGCGGTTTGGTGGAAAACTCCATTCTTTTTCCCGTCACCGGGTGAAGGAACGATAAACGGACCGCGCACAGCGCCAGCGGTTCCCGGCGGGCACGTCCCACGGAAGCAGCCGCTGGTGCGCCATACTTGGTATCACCCATGAGCGGTGTCCCATGCGCGGCAAACTGTACGCGTATCTGATGGTGGCGTCCTGTGTGAAGATGAATTTCCACCAGTGAACGCACGGTACCGTCTTCCTGTTCTTTTTTTTCTAATGCTTCATAATCCGTAAATAAATCAAGCTGCTGAGGCTTTTTTCTAGTCGGCTCTGAACCCTCTGGCACAACATGATTTGCTGTCAGACTAAGACGTCTCACAAGAAGATTTCTTTCAACAGATAATCCACGTACTTACCCACATTATCCACAGGTTTTCCACATACGAGCGCCTGATAGATTTTCTCCAGTTTTCCCTCCTGTACCTGACGGCTTAAGTGCGCTGCCGCTTTCAGGTTCTTGGCATATACCATCACACCGCGCACCGGCTTGTCCAGTCGGTGGATAACTCCAACATACGGATCCACCGGGGCTGTGGACGCTTTTGGGGATAATCCTGTGGATAACTTTTTCGTCTCCTGTGCCTTCCGGTGGAGATAATTTTTTATCTCGCTGACCATATCCGGCTCCAGGCGTCTCGATGTCTGCGACTCAACTCCGGCTGGTTTGACCACAACTAAAATATCTTTATCTTCGTATAATATATCTAACATAACCGATTTCCTCTCTACTTCATCCATGGATTCCCGAGCATTTTAACTTCTCAAATCATCTATGAGTCTTTTTTCTTTCTCTTGTGAACTTTAAAATTTTCATATGCAAACCATTGCATATATTTATTACCAACTCACACGAAACGTGAAAACCTTTCGTTACTGTTCATACATTATATTATAACATATCCCATTCCCCTCTTGCATATTTTTCAGAAAAGATGTATAGTATATAAAAACATTCTATGTAGTTTCAAATACTACATATCATATTTACAATTACTTTATTGAAATTACGGCAAAGGAGGTTATCCTATGATTTCTAGTCAAAAACATACATCTGACACAACGGAACTCGTTGAAACAAAGCATCATAAATTCCACGTAAAGGATCCCGGAAGCGCGCTGACGCATTTTATCGCGATGATCGGCGCGGTGATCGCGGCAGTTCCGCTGCTTCACAAAGCGGCTGGAGAAGCAGATTCGCGCCATCTTGCGGCGTTGGCTGTGTTTATCGTCAGCATGATTCTGCTCTATGCCGCCAGCACGACCTACCACACCTTTAATATTTCCGAGCACGTTAATAAAATCCTGCGTAAGATCGACCACATGATGATTTTCATCCTGATTGCCGGGACTTACACACCGGTTTGCCTGATCGTCCTTGGAAATAACGCCGGTTACCGGCTTCTGGCGCTCGTCTGGGGTATCGCGATTGCCGGGATTCTCGTCAACGCGCTCTGGATCAACTGCCCGAAGTGGTTCTCCTCGCTAGTTTACATCGCGATGGGCTGGATCTGCGTGCTGGCGTTCCGTCAGATCGTACTGGCACTTCCGAAAAGCGCATTTCTCTGGCTGCTGACCGGCGGACTTATCTATACGGCTGGAGGCATTATCTACGCATTAAAACTGCCGATTTTCAATGCAACGCATAAAAATTTCGGTTCGCATGAGATTTTCCATCTGTTTGTCATGGGCGGAAGCCTGTGCCATTATGTGATGATGTACGCATTTGTAGCATAAGGGTGAAATACCCATTTCGTCTGACAGGCATTATGCCTCATACGTACACGAAATGCATACATTCAATTTTTTATGTCACATTCATTCTCCTTTCGAAAAAGGAACCGTCCTGATGCCAGTTGATAGACTGACCCAGGCGGTTCCTTTTCAATTCATTAAAAGCGTTTAAAAATTTTCTACGAATCTATTTTCTATGTTTTTACGTGCTTTCTCATGCTGCTGCCACTCAAAATGTGTGTAAATATACTCACATCGAGATGTTGTAAGTTCTCACGAACATTACTTACTGCTTCATCGTATATGCTTTTACAATCTGTAAACAGATATGCTACTCACAAGTTCTTGTACACTCCACAGTCGTTAATTCCCGAAATAGCCTTCGGTACATACTTACATTTGCTTTTCATTATGCAATCTTGTAAGTTTTAGCATCTTTTAAATTAAGTGCCGCATTGAGATCCCTATCTGCAACATAGCTACAATCACATCTGTAGATTCTATCTGAAAGTTTTAAATCTTTCTTTATAGAACCGCAACAATGACATAGTTTAGAAGATGGATAAAATCTATCTACAACCCTAAGTTCAATATTGTTATCATCACATTTGCTTTTCAGTGTAGTTCTAAACTCGTAGAATTTCTGTGATGCAACGGCTTTAGAAAGATGCCTGTTCTTCATCATACCTGACACATTCAAATCTTCAATCGTTATATAAGATGGTTTGGTTTTCACTATCTCAGCAATTATCTTATTGATGTAATCAGTATGGATATTATCCAGTCTATGATAAAGTTTCTGTACTTTGAGCTTTTGCTTTTGTATATTTGCTCTTTGAGTGGACTCTCCTTTCTTTAAATATTCATATTTACGAGAGAGACATTTTTGCTCTCTTCGTAGTTGTTTTTCAAGTTTCTTTAATCTTGCTGATTTATTAATGTTCTTGTATGTCTTTCCGTTTGAAACAATAGCAAAATTTTTTAAGCCTAAGTCTATCCCAATGCCATCATTATTACTGCTATCAATAAGCATATCAGGAATCTCTACAAGAACGGATACATAGTATCTACCAGCTTTAATAGATACCGTACCGCTTTTAATTACATACCCATCTTTTGTCGTAGGAATATATCCTTTTTCTTTGATACGAACCCAACCAAGTGATGGAATATTAATTCTGTGTCTTTCGCATCGGCAATCCTTTGGATTATTCTTTACGAAATACATCTTCACATCAGATTTTCCTTTCTTTTTAAAATTAGGAAAAGCACTTTGATGTTTGAAAAATCTGGTAAATGCGACACAACCATTTTCAATTGAACACTTTACAGATTTTGAACTGACTTCCTTAATCCATAGCTTATCTGGATTTTTGGGAAGATACTCATTGTTCAGCCAGACACTAAAACTTTTACCACTCATAAACTTTTCTCCATTGTCATGAAGCTCTTTGTTGTGAGCGAGATAGAAGTTGTAAATATATCTACAAGTTCCTATTGTTTTACGGATCTTAACTTTCTGCTCCTCTGTCGGATTTATTTCCGTTTTGAAGCTCTTTAGCAATTTCCACATCCCTTTCTATTTGTTTTTTATACTTACGAAGCCCGTACAACCTACAAGAGAACACATGGAGTATTGAAACAATATCCTGCACGAGTTCTT
>ERZ835541.2740-NODE-2740-length-13516-cov-18.067939_pt1 | contig 13516 bp, 17 predicted proteins | sample MGYA00519945_ERZ835541 | MGnify/ENA primary metagenome ERZ835541 (study PRJEB31850, sample SAMEA3708780) | human gut metagenome | biome: human gut; feature: human-associated habitat; material: faeces | place: China | collected 2014 ...
GGGCACTAAATAGGGACTATTACAAGATATTAAAGCATATCAAATGTAATTTCACAGTTGATCTGTTTGCCGGTTGCTACAGGGGCCTTAATGATAACACTTGCGGTAGTATTATCGTAGTATGCAGGCACAAGTGCGTTGTCGGTGGAATTATACAAATACATGTCTCTGTAAACGTTGCCGGGGAGGTCTGCAAAAGGTATATCACCAAACGCGGGCGCGACAGAAATTTTTGTGTCTGCAGGGACGTTAGCGATGAAATAGCCGTGAATTGCAATATGCAAATGCCGGCCATCGAAAGATGCATAACTTGCGTCAGCCCCATTTGTAAAGTTTGTGGCTGTCAGCTTGGTAATATTGTTGATTTTGGCAGTAGTGATGCTGCGGCAAGTATTCCGGCCAAGGGTCCATGCGCTAATCTGTTGTTCATATTCGGCATATTGGAGATCAATATTGCCACAATCGGGTGATACATAAATGCCGACACGCTGACATTTTACATCATTTTTGTTTGTAGCAAGGATCGAGCCCCGAATATTGTAGCACCCTCCCAGTATTTGGATGCCGATATTATTTGTCTCGGATCCTGCAGGAACCTTAAATCCATTCGCATCGAGCAATAATCCGGAAAACACGATGTTATTACTTGTTTGTTCGACAACTACTCCGTTAGCGTAGCTCTCCTGTACCTCAGTGTTGCAAAATAGTTCACGTTTTGCGTGATACAAATGTAAGGCGATTGATCCCGTAATGGTGTGTGAAGCATCATAAGATGCACGCCATCCGTTCATCTTAATCGCCAGGTTACACCATTTGTTCGCTTCGGTTTCGCACAAAACGCCCTTATAGCAAAAAGTTACTACAATATTACATAATTCCGAATCAGAAAATTTTGCGTCGATTCCCAAATCGCAGGTATCCACAAACGCATTGATAATGGATACATATGCAATATATAAGCTCGAATTGATGCCAATGGACCACCCAGATACGATAATGTCCCTGATAATACTATTGCGGCACTCCAGCGCATAGGAATCGCCTTTGATCTTGCGATATTCTTCGTGATTTTGGTTTGTGGTGATCATCCATGTTTTGTTACGGATATAAATGCCGCTTCCTGCCCCGTTGGTGGCCCCTACTCCATAAAGCGACAGCGATTCGATACGAATCGTAAAATAAATGTCATCGTATGTATTGGGGGCTTTGTATTCGAGGTCGTAAATAATTCCATCGCTGGCGGTGATCCATATAATGGCTGTGTCGCGCATGTTTTCACCGACTATTCCGCAACCTCTTTTCATATATAGGGTATCTGACATATAATAAGTTCCGCTCGGGAAATATACTGTATGTCCGGCATCCAACAGCTGTTGTAGCTTCGATGTATTTTGTGCTGCGGCGCTCTGATCGTTTGCTTTAATACCTGCTCCCAGCGCCGATACATATGTCTGTATTTGATTGATGCTATGTTGCATCTCCGCGTCGGCGTTTTCCCGGGCCGTTTTCTCTGCGTCGATAGCCGTCTGAAGCCGGGTGTCGGCGTTTTCCCGGGCCGTTTTCTCCGTGTTAATAGCCGTCTGAAGCTGGGTGTCGGCGTTTTCCCGGGCCGTTTTCTCTGCGTCGATAGCCGTCTGAAGCTTGGTGTCGGCGTTCTCCCGGGCCGTTTTCTCTGCGCTCAAGCCCTCATTAAATGCATTGATAAGGTAGTGCAAAACTTCATTTGTGGAGCTGCTCACGCAGTTAGAGCCGGGCACGTAGGCGTCACCGGCAATCATTGCTTTTGTGACACGTGCAAGCGCCCCATTGACCCACACAAGATCGTTGACAGCTCTTGCAGCTGTCGCGGTGGGGCTGTGGCCCTCATCGATGGGAGTAATGGCCCTTTTCACATCGGCCCAAAGCTCATCGAAATTACCAATTTTTGTCCAAAACTCTGTGCGATCCAGAGAGACACCGGAGGGCACCGGCTGTACGGAAAGATAAGCGTTGCCGCTGCTGTCCACGACAACGGTGTTTGCTTCGTACTGGCTGGTGATGTTCCACTGAATCGGGTTTGCGTACTTGATCGTGGCCAGGCTGACGAAATTCGTCAGTTTGGTGTTGAATTCGTTCAGCTCGTCCATAATCCAATCCAGATTGAGATCATGGAAATTGGTGTAGGGCGCTTTGTGAATAGGATTAATATTCATAAATCACATCTCCTTAATATACCAGCAAACAAAAATTTGCCCGGATGTCCGTAACGATTTTATGAACGGCGTTCTCCATTGCAAGGGTCAACTCTTTGGCAATAAGGTCTTGCGGGTCCCGTCCTGCCCGGCCCTTCTCGGTCACGGTGTCTTTGTAGCCGTCGTGCAACTCCGAGGTGTTGTTATCGGTGGTGGTCTGATCGGTGGTGGTCGTGTCCGTGCCGCTGCTGGTAATGGTGTTGCCAGTTCCAAGGGCCGTTGTACTCTTTTCAGCGGTTTGCAATGTCCCGCTGTCAAAACCCGTGACGTCCCGGGTGGTGCTGTCGCTGCCGGTGTTCTGGCCGGTGGTGGTCAAGTTAGGCGTTCGTGTAGTTGTTCCCTTCACGTCGTTTGTGCGGTTGATTGTGCCGCCGCTGGTTCCTGCATGGTCGGTGGTTCTGGTTCGGTCATCGGATGCCAAAGCATCATAGTTCAGGCCGAGGGCGGCAGCGTACCGTGTCCAGCTCGGAAGCATGGTTTCAGAATATACGCCAAGTGCCCGGCGCATTGTTGGGCCGTCCGCGTACAACACTTCCAATTCCAGCGTATCAAAAAGTAATTGATTGCAGACAGTTTCTTTAGAGACACTGTCGGGGACTTTCAAGTCGTCGAACAGTTTCGGGTATCTTGCCAACAGGCCGTTAAAGCTCAACGTTGCGTGCATCGTTGTTCACCTCCTGCGCCCCAGTATCGGGCGGAAAACGCCAATCGACCCATAAAGTAGATTTGTCAATTCCAAAGAGCTTGTGAACCCTCTCACACCCATGCTGCAAGCTGTCCAACCATAGCGACGCTTTGGCGGCTGTCTCAACGTTGTTAGAATTGACTTCGTCGGTCAACATCCGCTCTTTCTTGCTTGTGTTGGTGTTGGGGATGCCTACTTCAGTATCAAACAGGGCTTTAATGGTTTTAAGGGCTGTCAACAGTTCGTTGGTTATGAAGTTCCCTTTAAGGTCTGTCGCAAAGTACATCCATGGGGCTTGCCCGGATGCCCCATTTTTAGGCGCTTTGAGCAAAGAGGAATCCACAAAAACTGCGGGGTCGCCCTGCATGATCTGGTCGAACATCTTTTTAAAAGATTCTGCGCCTGACTTGTTACCAGCTGCGAACACATACGCCAACCGGCTGTTGATCAAATTGCTCTGGATGGTCTGGGCGGCTAAGGCCATCATATCCCCATAATAGGCAACAATATCCACCATACCGCGGTAATCGGGCTGCAAATTGATGATCTCGCATTGTTTTCCAATTTGCAAATACGGGGACCCTTTAATAAAAGGGTTTGCAATGATGGAGTGTGTGGGATTGTAAAAAATGTTAATGCCGGTCAATCCCATTCGGTCATATACCAGGCCGTAACGGTCAGTATTGAACACCGTAACACCGCCGGAACCAAAAACAAGATATTGCAAGCGGTTACTGGGCCAAGTGTCGGGGAGCGTCCAGCGGACCATAGACACAGCTTCAAGGAACAGATATTTGCGGAAATAATAGGATAAGCTGTTGCCCTTGGTGTGCATCACAGAGGGAGTCACCGGCGACACATGGGCGTTAATTTGCTCGTAGCTGTATGGAGCACTCACAACAGACGACCTCCCTTTGCCATTTTAAACAGTAACCACACCGGCAATTTGCCAGTAGGCCACGGCCCGGGACCCGGGCCAGGACCCGGGCCCGGGCCAGGACCCGGGCCAGGGCCCCCGCCCGAGTCCCACTCTACGTCCCATGTCCCCACCTGATTCGGGATCCTGATAATGCTGGACGGGTCCCTCAGGTTTCCAGCGGCATCGGCATACTCCCAGTGCGTGTGAATGCCCGTTGCGTATCCAGTCTGCCCCTGTGTGCCAATAAACTGACCCTTTGTAATCGTGTCGCCAACGTTCCAAATCTGCGATGCAAAGTGCGCAGCTCGCCATGTCGTGCCGTTGGCCATTCGCACTTTAATCATATTGCCCCATGACTGGTCGCCCGAGGTGCTGCCATTCCAATGCTGGGCCACTACCACGGTGCCCGCTTCGGGCGCATATGCTTTATGGTCTCCATGCACCGTGTCAATGCCCCGGTGGGGGCTGCCGTCAGCGTATGCAGGATAACCGGCGGTTACTCTGATCGGCGACACGTCAGTAATACATTGTTTATATACGGCCATTATTCGCGCCTCCTATTCATAGAAAAAACCATTCTTCATGTAACTTTTGACACTGTCAATTTCAGCGGCTGTTGCGGGCAACGCAATATCGGGGTCGTCTACCATTATGAAACCCGGGATACTGAACAGCTGCACTTTCTGACACAGGGGCCGTCCGTGGTCCTCGTTGTTGTCGTCGACCAGATCATAAAACGCACCTGTCAAATATGGCGTAATGCCATATTTTGCAACACTGGCCACTCCACCTTTTGATTGACTCGAAACGGTCATTTGCTGGGCTCCGGATGCAATGCCGTTTATAACATTGCCCCCACCGAAAAAGGACTCGATACCGCCTGCAACAGCACCCAACGCGGTTTGAATCAAACCGCCAAGACTTGCCAATTCATTTACGTTGGTTGTGATCTGAGCCAGCGGCACAGGTACCGAGACGTTACCGGACGTGGAAAAGAAAATTGTATTGAAATCTTTATTAAATGACAAGTCCAGTATTGCATCGCCGGTACGGTAATCGACAGTTAATCTACAATACAACGTGCTTTGCAACACAAATAGGTTCGCATTTAATTTGATTTCCCCAAAGGGCGGACAATACAGCGTATACTCGGAATAGGGCGCTCCGTCTGTATAAACGCCCCTTGTAATGTGCTGCGGATGATGAGGGGTTGAGACGCTAAAAGTAAAAACGTTTTTGTCATTGGTATTCTGGATAACATAAGCGTTTCCCACGTTTTGCATTTTCCACCAACCGACGGGGATCTCCGTTATGGGGGTACCAATGGCCGCATTGCCACACGGTATCCAAAACGCTTTTAAAATGTACTGAATAGGATTAAACAGCGCTTTTGTCAAATTTGAACTGATTTCATCCGCGCTAATATCCAAATAATCAGTATTTTGCAAAAGAGCGGCCATGAGCTTTTGAAACGTGGTCGCGCTCATTGCAAAATAAATCGCACCACCAAAAGACACATACCCGGGCGCGTTGACCGCCACAACGAAAAATCCCTGACTGCCACTTTCTGGGTTATCTGTAAACGGCGTTGAATTTGCATAGATAGTTCTGGTGGTAATCGTTGCTTTTGTGGGGTACAAATTATCTACGATTTTAGGGTCATACTTTGCGGACGATCTCACAACATATTCGGTAGAATTGCCGATCTGATCTCGGTAGCTTGCCAGCGTATCAACAGTCAGCGACGCATTCCAAAGCCCGTCCGAATATGTCCAGTTCTTCACCCAGTAATATCGGCTGAATGTGGGAAGATAGCAATAATTGAACCCGGTGGGGTCACTCTGTGTTGCAATTTTGATCTCGGGGTCAATGATATTACAAGGGGCTTTAAGGTCAATTCCAAACCCCTGCCCACCGCTGGGCAGCTTTGTGCTATTGGTGCGCTTTGCGAACTGGTAAAATATAGCTTGCATTTTGCACCTCCTATAAAATAACCGGCGGGCAGATGCCCGCCGGTGCCGGTCAGGACTTCGAGGGGTCCTCGTCCTTGTGTGTGGTGGTTTTCAGGGTGGGGGTTGTTGACGCCTGGGTATCGCTCGGCGCAGTGACGTCTCCGGCGGTCATCAGGAACAGAACGGCGTTCTCGGTGAAGTCATCGTACCACGACCAACCGTAATGATACCAGAAGTTCGTATACAGGCCGCGGGCGTTCATGGGGGTCGGGACCACGCGGGTCAGCTTCGGAGTGTAGCCGATTGTATCCCAATCCAGCAGGCACCCAAACACATTGGTGAGCTTCACCGCGGCACTCTTGTAGGTTGCCCCGCTGGTGTTGGTCACAACAGGCGTCGCAGAGATGGTTTCGCGCTCGTCGATGTTCTGCCAGAATGTAACCTGTTCGGCGTCGCGGTATTTCAGCATGTTATCGTGGAATACCTCGGGAATTACGCGGGCGTCGATCTGGCTCTGCGTACCGCTGTACAGATAGAGGTGCTGGCGTTCGTACGGAGTATGGCGCATGATGTTGTACGTCTTGCCGCCGATCTGCCAGTTCTGATGCCATTTGATGGAGCGTTCCTTCATCAGGCGGGAAATATCGTTGATACGGCCATAGGCATATTTGGCAAACCCCGGGAAGTTTGCTTCTTTGTACACGTCCTGCACGGTCAGTTTCGTGCCCTGCTGGGCGTTGTACTCATCAAGCAGATAAATGACGCTTTTCGGGTTGGCCGTAGTCATGCCGGTCAGATGATTGGCCATCAGGTTATTGGCAAGGTTACGCCGGTCTGCTTCGATCTGGTTCGACAGATGCAGCACGAAAGAGGACCAGAACTGCGCCAGTTCCTCGGGGCCTTTGAAGGCCGTTTCCATCTGGGTATCAGCTTGCGTGTATACGCGGCTGTAATTGGTCTGGCCATAGTAGTTAGTCTGAAGAACTTTAGGCTTGTGGACTTCGTACATATCCACGCTCTGGCCTTCCGTAAGCGCCCACGCCTTATCGGTGACGGGGTCAGTGTCACCGAAATTGATCTTCCGAACGTGGTTCGACCAGTCGTCGCCCGTGACCTGCAAGCGTCTCAGGGGTGCATCATAGGGACGGACAGCAAAGATAGTGCGGCCCAACACCTGGCTGATCGCATTGGTGTAGTTGTCGGGGCCGGTCTTCAACGTGGCCTGTGCAACAGAAACGAAACTGAATGTGTCCACGATGGGCGACGTCGGCTCCTGCCCGGTGGCAAGCTTGTTAATCTCTGTCAGAATTGCGGCAATGTCCTGAAAATCCATACCAGCGGGCATGTTACTTCACTTCCTTTCCATAGGTAGGATCGATGATTCGGGCCGTCACCGTAGCGGCATCTGCCGCCGGCTGCTGCTGGATGCCAAGGCCCAGCGCGTTCGCCTGCAACGTCTGGGTCATAGTCTGCATTGCCTGGGCGCTGGTCTGCTGGCCCTGCAAAATCTCCCGCAACAGGGTTTCGAGTCCGTCATACTGCGGCGCGGGCTGCGGCGTGGGCTGCGGCGCGGGCTGCGGCGCGGGCTGTGGCGCGGGCTGCGGTGCGGGCTGCGGTGCGGGCTGCGGCACGGGCTTCTCCATAGCTTCGATCTCTGCTTTGGTGTATCCGGCCATTGCGAGGGCTGCTTTTTCACTGATTTTCAACTTTGGTCGCCTCCATTACAACGTATGTGTCATGTGCCAGGCATTTAACGACCTGGTCTTTGTCTCCTTTGGAAAGAGGACCCACCGCGCAGCACTGCCGCGTGTGGGCGACGTCTGCCCAGTCGCTATAATAGCCGATGCCCAAACGAGTACAAAGGTCAGCCAGCAGAAAAGCACGCTCGTTTGTGATCGACTGGGCAAAAATGATATAACAACCCATAGTCAGCTCTCCTTCTTGATGTCGTCCAGGGCAAGCCGCATCTCGGTAATAGCCGCAGTGTTCTCCTTGACAACGGTATTACACTGATACCACATTAGCAGAAAAGCAGCGATAGGAAACCCCACATTAGAAATAGCCTGAATTACAGTATTGGCATCCATTTTGTGCACCTCCCTTACAGATACAAGTAAATCCCAGGTTCACGCGCTGGCTGACGCTCGCCCGCCCCTTCTGGGGGCTGCCTGTGGGCACCTGGGATTATATTTAGTATATATCGACTGTGTAAAAAAATCAAGTACCGCAATACTCGCGAAAGAAAATTTCATCCGAGTAGCGCTCGAATTCGAGTTGCCGCTGCAAGTACGCGGGCCAGATATACCCATACGCGGCCCTGAATCGTTTACGCTCATAATCGCCGGTGCCGTATGTGGGCATCTCGCCGGACCGATGCCGGCACACATAGTAGAGGGGTTTACTCTTATGCTCATAGATGCAGCACCGCCCAATTTGAACAAGTGGGTAGTATTCCCGGAGGGGCCGGGATACAACAAGACTTTTCTCCTCGGCGCTGTATTGGTTCTCAATCGCTGATCTATAAAAGTCTGTGCCGCTCATAGACCTATAGAGGGCCGTATTGGCTTTCTCTTTGGCAATAGGGCTGTCCACAAGATCAATCAAAAGAATCCCTTTATCGGCCAGCAGCTTAACGCGCTCTTTCTTACCGATCATCTTCTCTACGGTGTCGGTAATTTCCCATTGCATATAGTAGGGGTTTGCCATGCCAACGGCGTTTGACATACACAAAAGCGTCAGGGGCTTTTGCCCCTTTAATTCGCGGTTACGGTTGACCGTCTCGTAAATGTTAGCAAGGCCCACGCCCTCACCGCGCCGATAGTAGTCGGATTCTTCTTTCTGGTATTCGTCCAAAATGATTATATTGGTATGGGGACTTGAAAAACCACGGGTACGGGCAAGGGTGACGACACTTCCCACAACTCCGGCCATTTGGGCCGGTTTTATGGGAGACCCTGTATCCGTGTAGGCTCCTGCGTTGCCCACTTCATAGAGACCCGCTATTTTAGGTATTTTAAACGGGGCGTAATGTGTTTGTAGATCATCATTCAACGGAGACCATGGCCACATGCTGGGTGACGCGCAAATAAGTTCCGCTTGCTGCGGCGTGCGGCGCAAATACAGAAATTCCTCCCCGGTCTGGTGGACGTGCTTTAGCGCTCCATAGGTCTTGCCGGTACCACGTCCGCCCCATATAAAAATGATGGGTGCTCCGGTGGACAAGATGCCGTCATCCTCGGAGAAATTAGGCCAGCCGTCTTCGGTGTAAAGTTTAATCATCTTGTTCCCCCCCTAAAAACACATACCATGGAAGGGAATGGAGCACTGTTTCTGCTTCCTCCAAACTTTAGTCTTCCTCTAACAAAACGGATCTCCGCTCTCCGGTAAATATAATCGTGGAACCATGCGGTGTCGGTTCTAGCGGGCAGCAGCATCACCACAAGGGCTCCGGTCTGTGCGCTCATATACGCTTTTTTGACCCACTGGCCAACCTGTCTGCCATACGGCGGATTGCACCAAACGCGCCCATTCCACGGCATGCTCAGGCCGTCTTGCTCTGGAGAATAAAAGTTTATACACTTGGCATTCTCTGGTGTCGCACAAGCGTCTAATGTGAAATCAAACTCCCGGTTTAGCTTGTCGAAAAATTCTTGTGGAGTTTCCCACAGTCCCGTTTTGCTTGTAAACAACGCGTTGTTCATTATGTAACCTCCATGATCTTATACCCGAGTATCTTTGCATACTCGTCCGTAATGCCGAGTGTATAGGTATTATCACAAATACACAAATTGCGGGTGATGTGGACTGCATGTCCATCTACCACAAAATCGGGCACATTGGGGCGATCATTATAAATAACCTGATTTCCGGCGGCAAGACAGAACGTAAAGCCGGGCTTGAATACCTCAAAACCACCCCACAGGGCCAGCTCCAAACCGCCTTTCCGCTTGCTAACTCCTGCTATGGTAGTAGTAATTGGCCCGCCCTTTTTATAGGTAGTCGCGTATTTTTTAGCGCCCCACGTCATAAACTCCGCATAGCTGCGCTCTTGCTCGTATACCCCCATGTAATGAGTATTGCCTTTGGGGTCTGTAGCGCAAGCGCCGTTATCTTTCGCAAGCTGTTTCACAGATTTGTTAAACTCCACTAAATCAATATTACCCATGTATTTGACGCTATCGGTGTCGCAGTACACGCCATTTTTGCCCGCGGCCCATTGCGCTATTTTTAGGCGCTTGCGGGTGTGGGCGGTTGTCCATACGCCCCATTGGTAAGGCAAAAACAAGTGGGGGCGATGCTCGTTATAACTGCCCTCCGGGTCGTCGGTGCATTCACTCCAAAGATTGTCGGGGTCGTCCTCGTCAAAAAGCGTGTCCAGCTGCAAGGGGTCTTGTGCAGTCATACCGTAATAGCTATTGAGATCGCCCTTGGCCTTAACATAATACAAATCTTGACCGGAAACACCTTTAAGGGATGTCTTGCCGGTGTAACTCTCTTTTACGCAATCCGTCAAGGGCTTTGGCAGTTTGCCATAATCGGACGTGTAGAGGTCCATAACGTTAAGAGCGTCCCAATCATATTCTTTGGCAATGATTCTAAAATCTATATCGGTTATGGTGATCTCGAAATGTTCAGCAGACAGCAGACGGCCATTGTCGTTAATGTATCCTTCACAATGCCGAACCTTTGCAAGTGGGATATATGGGAACCCCCACCACTTGAAGCGCTGGCGCAAACCTTTCACTTGCAAGCGCATCAGACACGCCTTGCCGTGTCTCATACATTGCATCAAACGCTCTACGGTGGCCGGTTCCTGCCTAAATGGAGTCATAGGAAAATAACATTCACATTGTACGGCAGGGTATGCGCTCGACATATCCACAGAACCGACATTTTCCAAATGTAACCCTACATAATAGCGGTTTGCGTGAGTGTCACCGCCCCTAAACGCTTCCCGCAACATCTGGTAAAGGTCCCACGACGGCAAAAGGCGCTTAACCCGTTTAATGCCCCATTTATACATTGCTTCGCGTGCCATCCGCCGGACGTATCCGGTGCGCGTTAGTGGTATAGTATACAGGTCATCACCGTCTCGGCTCATCTCGATTAACAGGCACTCCACAATGCACCGAACATCATTGACACAATACGCTAATTCTGTAGACGTTAAAGGCGTCCATGGGTAGCGAACCTTTGAATAATCAAGTGCCCCCGTCAATTTGGCATGAGGGGCTCCAAGCTGTTTGCCCCAGGCATCAAGGGACAAATTGCTGTGCCGCATACTGCATCGGTACTCAATAGCGCGATTGTCGCATTTTAAGACCCTGCGTGGCTTGCTGGCAAAGACATCACCCGGCCCAAAATCCAGAACACCCGACAAATATTGAAATTCATGTGCAAGATTGTGAACGTACATGCACAAATGCCAATCACCTTGCGGGCCGCTGTTGGCTTGCAAATAGTCGCTGATTATGCTTGTAAAGTGAAGCCACTCGTCCCACGTCCTACCAATAATGGTAATATCCAGACCGAGTTGACACTGCCATATATACATTATGGTATGGGGATTGTCGTCCGCATCAACACATACTCGGCTAGTCTCAATATCAAATGCACACGGCATATTAACATATAAGCGCTTCTTGTTTGTTTTGCGTTTCTTGCCTTTTGTGTGTTTGCGGTCTAAATGCTCCATAAGCCACGGGACAGGGTTATAATTACAAGCCACCGCCAAAACCTCCGCGCAGGTCGGCGGAACTGCTGCTGTCGCTGTAGTCCCATTCTTTACCATAGTTGACCTCGCCTTGCTGCCACTTTACAAAATCGTCGATACTGACATTGTAACCGCCTTTCTCGCGCCAGTACATAACCGGCTGGTCGGACGGATAGTAATATACGCCCGATGCTTTCACGATCTCCCACCACTCCAACAGAGCAGTATATTGATCTTCGGGCACGTCAGCAATATCAATGCCGCCAACTTTCATTTTTTGCTTGAATTCCTCACGGGCACCGCCTACTGTGGAACCTTTAGAACGCACAAAACGCGCTACATCCGCGAGCGCCTGTTCCAATGCTTTGCGGTCTCCGCGCATTGCCTTTAGGGTCGGGAAACCTCCGGCAAATTCTTTATAAACGTCGCTTGTGCCGCTGATGGGGTCTTTTGATAATCGCTTAATACGTTTCTGCGCAATATCGCGCAGTCGGGTGTATTCTTTGCGCATCTGATTATCAGGCCATGATTCCAACGCATAGGGAGTGTACAGCTCGGAGCTGTATTTAAGGGTAGCACTTGCTTTAGCTGCGCCTGCTGCCATGTTTCTTGCGCTCCTTTCTATCTAAAATCATATAATACCAGTCCAGAGGGTCCGCTTCAATGCCCAATCCGTTGAAAATAATTTTGGCCCAGTCGGAGCGGAAAAACTTGACATCATTGGTTATGACTCCGCTATATACAATGGCCGTTGCGAGGTAAATCAAAGAGTCATCACAGTTGAGCAATGATACTCTATTATCTTTACTTTTCATGGGGTCTCCTATAATAAATATGGGCGGCCATAGGCCGCCCGCCGGTTAGAACGGCATATCACCCGAATCGCCGGACCCACTCTGGCCGGAAATGATAAGTTCGGGATAGCCCTTCTCGTTCTCCTCAACGACCAAATCACAATGGCGCAAAGTGATCTTGCGCGACCAGTCGGACAGAATTACACCCGGCTCGATTTCAATGGACACTGACGGGGCGTCATACTTGCCAGACTTAAGCCACATGGTGCCATCCTCAATCTGCGAAGCCCCCTCAACTTCTGCCAACTTAACAAAGGTCTTATTTGTTTTGCTGGTGCGCTTGCTGGTGCTCTTGTCGGTTGCGCTCTTTCTGTTACGGAACTCCATGATATTAACTCCTTTCATTCTGTGCCCTGTCATTATCAATACCGGGCGGGCGGTCCCGATAGACGGCCCGTAGGCCGTTTCGACTTATTGTGTGTACTTATTGTACAACTTTAGATAGAAATTAAGCATATGATCGCGTACTTTGACAGCCCCTTGGTACTCAAGATCAGCCGACGAACAAGAGCCCTTAAATACTGGAAGGTTACTTAGTTCGTTATCGCAATGAATAAGCGCTTGCCGATAACCTTCCAACCATGCACGATTATATGTGGCTTTGGCCACGTCCTTTGGGTCCTCGTACTCGCAGCACGTCAACGTGCCATCTGGGTGAATCTCGATGATGAATTTACGCATTTTCATTTGTAGAGTCTCCTTCCCATAAAATGCTCAGAGTCTTTGCAAGACTGACAATCACCTTGATACTGTCGATGATGTCGTCCTCGGTCAGTTGTTGCAAGTTCTCTCCATCAAGAGTAATGTTATCATCGGTTAAAGTAATTTTTAATCACGACTTCTTTCTTTTTCATTGGAGCACCCCCCTTTCTTTTTTCAATCTTTACCAACAAGTCCAAGCTCTATAGCAATACCACGGACGCCAAACAGCATAGCCCGATAAAGGTCGGCGTATGTATTGTAGAATTCGTCCCCGGTTTGACGATAAAGATCATTATTGTAATCTACCGTCATTTGTAACTTATTAAGACGATCAAGAATAATATTTTGTTCTTTACGTGTCATAATAATCACCTTTTCTTGTTTCTTGTTTCTTTCATTGTCTATATTATACCATACACTAAATTGCATATGTTGCTATTTACATTGTAAAAATTGCTGT
>ERZ835541.2741-NODE-2741-length-13516-cov-8.252656_pt1 | contig 13516 bp, 10 predicted proteins | sample MGYA00519945_ERZ835541 | MGnify/ENA primary metagenome ERZ835541 (study PRJEB31850, sample SAMEA3708780) | human gut metagenome | biome: human gut; feature: human-associated habitat; material: faeces | place: China | collected 2014 ...
GGCGGGGTTCATGCCCTTGACGGTGATGTTGCTGTCGAACAGGCGGCGGTAATCCGCAGTCTGCTGTTTATTGCCGAGCTGAAAGACAGTCCGACAACGAGGGTGCTTATCCATGAGAAAAGCTCCCTTCGCCGCCCGGACAGTCCCTAGCCTTTTCTCTGGGAGACGACAAAGGCTTTGAGTGGATAGGGGCTTATGACATTACCGGACGAGCTTCTTGCCGGGACGGACACCGCCAAGACCGAAAGCAAGACCTGACAGGCGCAAATGCCCCCCGAGAGAATTTGAACACCCAACACCTGCGGGTCAAAGATATAGCAGGCTCAGAGTCGAAATTCCGACTCTGAGCCTGTTGAATTCTTGTTGTAATAGATGAAGCGGTGCTAAGGATGCGCAAAACAGATAATAGCACGCATCAGACGATTATGTACTTCAGATTGCTTTGCTCAAAGAGGCTAATCCAGTTTCCGCCTATATCGCTGTCTGTAATTACCATGTCGAAATCTGAAAGATTTGAGAACATGCAGGGACGCATTTTGCCGAACTTCGATGAGTCGACCAGTAGAATTCTTGTGGATGATGAGTTGATAGCCGCCTTCTTGTACATAAATTCATACGGCTCGATGCATGAAAGGTTTCCTTTTGAAGTTACTCCAGCTGCTGCCATAAAGCACTTGTTGATATTCAGTCTGGATATAAGCGCGACTCCTTCGGGAGAATCGAAAAGCTCGGTGTTCCTGTGGTAAAATCCGCCGCCGCAAATGAGAGAGATGTTGCTTCTGTTCTGGCAGGCAACCATAGTGTTCAGAGTGTAGCCCACTACCGTGATGGGAAAGTCCAGATTTAAGTGCTTGAGCATACACTCTGTGGTGGAACCCGTATCTATCAGAACGATATCATTCGGCTCAATGAGCTTGCAGGCCTCCAGACCGATTGCCTCCTTGCTGCCGGACATGCTCTGTCTCTCGTCGTGAATGAAATAGTCCTTCTTTATCTTCGAGCCATCCTGGTTATCATTCAGAATTGCAACGCCATTGATAACGGTGGTATATCCCTGCGCGGACAGCTCGTGCAAGTCTCGGCGTATGGTCATATCCGAGACTCCGATTTCCGAGGCAAGCGCGCTTATGGATTCACCTACTCTGTTTGCCAGGATGGAGAGAATACAGCTGATACGCTCGGGCTTGTTCTTCATATAAGCCTTCTCCTTTTCTGAACGGTATTTAACAAAATGCTCGTAATATTTTTAATTTATAACAAATTTATCACAGCGACAGAGAAAATTCAATAGCAACAAAGGGGAAATGCACCTTGGTTTTAACAAAATTTGCAGATTTGCTGGGATACAGAGGCGCGGTAATACGATTATAAGCCGGATATTTCATCTGAAATGCGCCGAATTTCGCATTATTCTGAGAAAATGTGCGTATTGGCAATCAGATAAATGACTTTTGTTATACAGCAAAGCAAAATGTTAACATGTCAACAAAATGTGTTAACAATTGCTGCCGATTAACAGCTAAAAAGAGCGGATGTTAAAAAAGTGTTGGTTTTATACAAACAAAGAGATGGATATTATGAACTATTCACAAAAAAGTTTTGAAATATTGACGCAAATTTTTCTTTATGTTAACATATGTTACAGGATGAACAAAACTTGTGATAAATAAATATTTTCACAAAAGCTGAAAGGATATATAACATTGAAGAAAGAAGAAGTATACGGACACATTGACCATACGCTCCTCAAGGCGTTTAGCACAACAGAGCAGATTGAAGCCATTGCAGAGGAGGCGCTGAAATACGGCACTGCATCTATATGCATTCCGGCAAGCTTTGTAAATTACATTCACAACAAATATAAGGATGTCAATATATGCACCGTAATTGGCTTTCCCCTCGGATATTCCACCACTTCAATCAAGGTTGCAGAGGCAAAGCAGGCAATTGAAGACGGCGCAAATGAAATCGATATGGTAATCAACATCGGCTGGGCAAAGGAGCATAAGTTTGATGCTGTTACCGAAGAGATCAAGGCCGTCAAAGCGGCGTGCGGGGACAAGATTCTGAAGGTTATCATTGAGACCTGCTATCTGACTGACGAGGAAAAAATCGCACTTTGCAAGTGCGTTTCGGATGCAAAGGCCGACTATATTAAGACCTCAACCGGATTTGGCACCGGTGGCGCAACGCTGGAGGATGTAAAGCTTTTGAAGGCCAATGTTGCACCTTATGTAAAAGTAAAGGCAGCAGGCGGTATGAAGACCAAGGCAGACCTTTTTGCACTCCTTGAGGCCGGTGCAGACAGACTCGGCACAAGCTCGGGCATAAAGCTTCTCAACGAATAATTTGTTGATGGTGATAACTGATGAGTACCCGTTTTCTTCTTGAAGCTAAAAACATAATTAAGACTTTCCCGCCTACTGTGGCATTGAATGATGTTCACTTTTGCCTGAGGCCCGGCGAAATCCACGGCCTGATGGGCGAGAACGGCTCAGGCAAGAGCACGATGTGTTCAATCGTTTCGGGCATTTATCCCTATGATTCAGGTGAACTCTTCCTGGATGGTGAGCCGTATTGCCCTAAGAATATGATTGACGCAGCAGCTAAGGGCGTTTGCATGATTGTTCAGGAGCAGGGGACCTTTGCGAGCACAACCGTTGCGGAAAACATATTCATCGGAAAAGAAAAGCAGTTTCATAACGGCATCAGGCTGGATACGAAAAAAATGGCGAATGCCGCACAGAAGATTCTTGATGAGCTTCAGATGCAGCACATTGACGCCAGAATGACCTGCGGCAGACTTTCCTTTGAGGACAGAAAGCTTGTAGAGATAGCAAGAGCAATGTATTCAGACCCAAAGGTTCTGATAATAGATGAGACGACCAGCGCACTTTCCAAGAACGGCCGCGATATTCTCTACGGCTTGATGGAAAAGATGAAGTCAGAGGGCAAGTCCGTAATCTTCATCTCACATGACATAGATGAGCTTATGGAAAAATGCGACTATCTGACGGTTTTCAGAGACGGCATTTACATTGACGAGGTGCCGAAGGAGAAATTCAATGCCGATCTGATCAAGCAGCTGATGGTTGGCAGAGAAATGGTCGGAGCCTACTATCGCGAGGATTTCAAGCCGAGCCACGAGGACGAGGTTGTCCTCTCGGTTGAGCATATTACGCAGGGAATTGTTACCGATGTCTCGTTCGATGCGTATAAGGGCGAGATACTCGGCATAGGCGGCCTGAACGAGTGCGGTATGCACGAGTTGGGCAAGCTGATATTCGGTCTTGAACCGCGTACGATCGGCGTTACCAGGTATCATGGCGGCGTTGAGTTCAAAAATCCGACTGATGCAATGAAGCTGGGCATCGGCTACATTTCCAAGGACCGCGACAAAGAAGCAATTCTCACAGCAGCAAGCATTCGTGATAACATCTGCCTTCCGTCCCTGAGTAAGCTGCAGAAGGGCATATTCATCACGGATAAGAGAGAGAAGGAGTTTACGAATTCCTACATAAATACGCTCGAAATCAAAACCAGCGGAATGGAACAGCTTTGTATGCATCTGTCCGGCGGCAATAAGCAGAAGGTCGTTATTGCGAAATGGGTGGGCTTCGATGCCTCCGTTCTGATAATGGACTGTCCCACCAGAGGCATAGACATCGGCGTTAAAGCGGAGATTTACCGCATCATGGAAAAAATGAAAGCGGACGGCAGGACCATAATACTGATTTCCGAGGAGCTGCCTGAGCTGATAGGTATGAGCGACAGACTGCTTATCATGAAGGACGGCAAAATCACAAAAGAGTTTCAGAGAAGCAAAGAGTTGTCCGACAGAGATATTATTAATTACATGATATAGGTGATAGGTGCTTTCTAATGAAAACGGATATAAAAAAGCATGAAAACGGCGGGGCAAAAAGCTGGATCAAGGCGCACCTGTCTGACATTATTCCCGTATTAGGCCTCATATTAGTGTTGGTATTCTTCAATGCGGTCAGCGGCGGAAAAGTATTTACAAAGACAAACTTCAACACGCTGTTCAACGAGGCTTTCAGCCTTCTGATTGTTACATACGCATTGATTTTTGTTATGGCGCAGGGCAAAAACGATATGTCCCTGGGCGGCGTTGTGGCACTTGCGGCGGCACTTGCGGCACACGCATCATCTATAAGCGGCAATTTGGTCCTGCCGGTTGCGCTGCTGGTCGGACTGCTGTGCGGCCTGCTGAACGGCTTGATTGTTACGGAGTTTAGAATTGACTCGTTTATTGCTACAATAGCAATGTCCTTCATCCTGAAGGGCTTTGTTGAATTGCTGCTCCAGTCGGGTGTTCAGTCCATACCCATCAAGATGATGATGCTCGATTCTCAGCAGCTTAAAATCACAGTTGCGCTGGTATTCGGTATTATTAGCTTCATACTGTTTAAGTACACCATGTTCGGCAAGCATTGCCGCGCAATAGGCTCAAGGCTGGAAGTCTGCAGACAGTCCGGCGTAAGAGTAAAGCTCGTTCAGTACGGAAGCTATGTGTTCACGGGTTTGGCCTCCGGTCTTGTTGCATTCTTCTTCCTCATCCGCTCCGGTGCTGCTAATATCGGCACGGCAAGCAATTTGGAATTCAATGCGCTGCAGGCGCTGATGCTCGGCGGCGTGCTGATCACAGGCGGCTCGTCCGTTAAGTTCAGAAGTGCGGTAATCGGCAGCATCACGATGGCGGCACTTGCAAATGGTATGACCCTGTGGGGCGTTGAGACACTGACTCAGCAACTTATCAAGGGATTTATATTCCTTATTGTAATTGCGCTTACATTTGAAAGAAAGAGCGTAGAGGTAATCAAGTGAATTTTGTAATTCTCATTACCGGCAGAGTAATGAAAAGAAAAAGGAGAAAAAATATGAAGAAAGTCATCGCCCTCTTGCTGGCGGCAGTTATGGTGTTTGCACTTTGTGCATGCGGCCAGCAAGGCGCTGAGGGGAAAGATCCCGCAGCAAAACTTCCCGAGTTCAAGCTCGGCATCCCCATGGAAAACACCGCAAACCCTGCACAGTATTCCTACCTTGAGAACATGGTTTACCTGTGCGGCAACTTCCCCAACGGCGGCACCGCAGTTGCAGAAGCTGACGACCTGACCGACCCCGATCATATGATTTCCAGCGTTGAGAAACTTATCTCTGCAGGCTGCAATATGATCACCATCTGCCCCTGCAACGACACTATGCTCATCAAGGTTGCAAAGCTTTGCGAAGAGAACAAGGTTTACTGGGCAGTTGCATGGCGCGACATCCTCGACCCCGAGGTACGTGATGTTGTATACGCATCTCCCTACTTCTGCGGCACCGCAGTTCAGTCCGACCTGAACGCAGGCTATGCAGCAGTTAAGGCAATGGGCGAAGCAGGCATGAAGAAGATCGGCCTCATCTCTTTGGACAAGAGCAGCTCCTGCGCAGCACTTCGTGAAAAGGGCATGCAGAAGGCGCTTGACGAGTACGGCATGCAAGTTGTTGCTGAGGCAAGAGACCTCCAGCAGGCAGCTGACGCAGCACAGGCAGTTGAAAGCTTCATCGTTGCAAATCCCGACCTCGACGGTGTTTACATCGCTTGCTCCATGGGCATGAACATCCTCGACGGCACGCTCTCCGCGCTTGAGCAGTACGACCCCGACAACCACATCAAGATCAGCGTTATTGACTTCCTGACCGGACTCGACACCTGCTTCGAGAAGGATAGAATCATTTGCGCACAGGGCGGTATTTACATCCCCGTTCAGATTGCCTGCGGTATGCTCGAGATGAACGCAATCCTCAATGGCGGCCGCCTCGGTGGACAGGCATGGGATGTTCCCATCTCCTTCGGTGCAGTCGGCTCCGCTGAAGAGTTCAAGGATTACAGCAAGTTCTGCGAAGGAGCACTTCCTACTTACACCTTTGAAGAGCTGCAGAACCTGTTCATCACCTACAATCCCGATGTAACCGGTGAAGACATCATCGCTTGGGGTAATGCATTCAACCTCGCCGACATTTATGCTGCACATGCAGACCTCGCAGCACCCGTAAAGGGACCCAACGGCGTTGAATATGTTCCCTTTGCAAAGTAATTGCGTTCAATTAGCCTGAACTTAACACCACACAAATTCCGGGGGGAGGTTTATTCTCCCCCCGGCACTGAAAAAACCGTCACCCATCTCTGCGTTTTTGCTTTATATGTGTTATGAATGACGCACGTTTTCCCCTTATGAAAAGTAATGCAGCAGCTGCATTATTACTGACAATAATCGTTGTTAAAGGTTTACTGTTATGAAGGAAAAAAAGAACAATATATTTATCGTACTTGCCGTACCGGTGGTCATCTTTTTAATTCTGACTGCCTGCATAGATAATTACGGCTTCCATTCTCTGAAGATTGTTCTGTCTCAAGCCATTATCCCTACAACTCTGGGATATGCAATGTGCTTTACCAACGCAATTGGTATGTTCGATCTCAGCTGCGCATCTGCTATGATCATTGCTGCAATGATAGGAGGTTCTCTCGGAAACACAATGGGAATTCCCGGCCTCATCATCGGCTGCATAGCCGTTGGCGTTGTGCTGGGTGTAATTAACGGCACTGTGTACAAGCTGCTGAAGATTCCCTGTCTCATTGTATCTCTGGGCCTGCTGCTCATCTACGAGATACTTGCACAGAAAATCGGTCTCGGCGTCAGCAAGACAATTCCCGCTGATGTCGGCATTATCGGCAAATTCCCCTATAGTTTGATTATATTGGGAGCAAGCGCACTCTTGTTCTATTACATATACAATAAAACCTGCATTGCCTGCCACATTCGCGCGGTAGGTAATGAGGAGCTTCTCGCCAACGCACTTGGCGTCAATGCAATGAATACCAAGTATATGACCTTTGTGCTTGCCGGTATCTTTATCGGCATTACCGCAATCCTGCAGATTTCTTATGCAAACAGCATTACCACGGTTTCTTCCCTGAGGAGTATCTCGATGATATTCCAGCCTCTTATGGGCGTGCTGATTGCATTTGCAATTCAGGAATGGTGCAATCTGACGCTTGGTGTATTCATAAGCCAGTTCACCCTTTCCATGATGTTCAATGCATTGATTGCTCTGGGTGTCCCGAGCAAGATGCAGGATGTTGTGCTGGGTGTTATGCTCATAATCGTAATGGGTATTGCGCTGAACAACAAGCGTATCAGCGGATTCTTTGAAAGAAAAGCAAGAAGAAAAGAATTAATGAAAAGAGCCTAATTGAGTTCAATTAGGCTCTTTCAAAAACATGCGCAAATTGAAAAGAGCATAAAAAGACATAGCTTACAGGCTTTGGCAGAATGAAGCCACGACACACCATCATTTGTAAAGAAGTATGTGCTTACGAAATGTTCGATATTCAGATATAAAATAAAGGAGCGCGATCATGGCATTCAGATATTCTGATAAATATAAGAAATACTCTCTTGATATGCATGTAAATGTAACGAGAGACGAATTCCTTAAGCAGTTTGACCCGGAGGCTCTTGCTAAGGACATTATCTCAACAGGTGCTGAGGCGGGAATGATGTACATTCAGTCCCATTACGGCTATTCCTACTGGCCTACAAAGGTTGGCGAAATGCACCCGGGTCTCATCGGAAATGAAGATGCATTCAAAAGGCTGTACGATGAAATGCACAAGGGCGGAATGGATGTTGATGTATACTTCAGCATGATTTATAACAACTGGGCATATGACCACCATCCCGAGTGGAGAATTAAAGACATAGACGGCCACTATTCGCGCGACAAGGGCAGAAGATTCGGCCTTTGCTGCCCGAACAGCGAGGGCTACAAAAAGTTCTGCAGAGACCAGATTGCAGATTTCACTGAATATGTAGGTCCCTATGAGGCGTTTTTTGCGGATATGACCTTCTGGCCCACAGTATGCTACTGCGACAATTGCAGAGCAAGATGGGAAAAGGAAGTCGGCGGAGAAATGCCGAGAATTGTCAATTGGAAGGACGAACGTTGGAAGCTTTTCCAGCGCAAGCGCGAGGAGTGGCTGCAGGACTATATGCAGTACATCTACGATTCCGTCAAGATGGTCAATCCCGGCGCAGTTGTCGAAATGCAGAACTCCACCATGCCGGGAAGCTGGATGATGGGCGTAACCGAGAATGCCACGATTGCAAGCGATGCAGTTTCCGGCGATTTGTATGGCGGTTTTTCTCAGCAGACCTTTGCCTGCAAAATGTACTACAATATGACGCCCAATCTGCCGTTCAACTATACTACCTCAAGGTGCGAGCCGTCTCTTGACGAGCATACCACTATTAAATCCGAGGTAATGATGAAGCTCCATGCAATGCTGTCATTTATCAATCACGGCAGCAACATATTTGTTGACGCAGTGGATATGACCGGCACATATGAACCGTTGGTGTACAGCCGCCTTAAGAATGTATATGATGATGCGGCAAAATTTGAAAAGTATTTCTCAAAGGGCAAGCCCTGCACGGATATAGGCATATACTTCAATCTGCATGGCAAGTACGACGAGGAGATGCCGCCTATGGACATCTCTGAGAGCAAGAACATCAGCAGGGCAATACCGCATCTTGACAGCAGCATCAATGTCAGCGAAACGCTGCAGAGAGCGCATATACCCTACAGCGTGTATACCAGCTTCCACCCTGAGCAGTGGGGCAAAGCAAAAATGCTTATCGTGAGCGATGCGCCCAATATGAGCAAGGAAAATATGTCTGAGCTGAAGGCTTATGTCGAAGACGGCGGCATAGCGTATATCAGCGGTCACAGCGCACAGCCTCTGGTTGAGGAGATTTTCGGCGGAAAGATCACGGGACGTACCGACGAAACAATCACCTATATTGCCCCCGAGGATGAGGTGGCATCGCTGTTTGGTGAGTACAGCAGAAAATATCCTTTGACAGTGTACGACAGTGCGTATATTCTTGAAGGAGCAACGAACGGCAAGGTGCTTGCAAAGCTGACGCTGCCGTATTCACTGCAGGCAAGCTCATTCCTGGTATGTGCAGACCTCGAGCTTCAGGTGGAAGCGGATCCGAATGACCCGCGCAATGAGAGTGCATCCATGCACTCAGACCCACCCGGAATCGCAACAGACTACCCTGCAATGATGGAAGCAGAGGTCGGCAAGGGCAAGATAATATGGGTATGTGCACCCTTTGAGAACACAAGCCTGACACAGCCCAGAAAGGTATTCACATCATTTGTAAAGAAGTATGTGCCTGAGATGCGCTTCGCTTCAGACGATACGCCGTATGTGGTTGAGTATCAGCTGTGGGAGGATGAAGAGGGCAAATATCTGTCTGCAATCAACCTGCAGTACGCAGATGAGGTTCTGCCGGTATTTGACTTCAATATCTGCATAAGGACGGAAAAGCCTGCAAAGATCACCCGCGTATCAGACGGCAGGGAAATGGGCTTTGAGTATTCAGACGGCAAGCTTGTTCTGCACATTGACAGACTTGACCTTTACGAAATGTTCGATATTCAGATATAATTGTGATAGCTGCAGCGTGTCAGCAAAAGGAGAAAAGCAATGGAAAACAAAAAGATAGTAGTATTTGGCAGCTATGTAACTGACCTTACCGGCAGAACCCCTAAGTTTCCCACAGAGGGCGAAACGGTAATGGGTGTGTCCTTCAAAAGCGGACCGGGAGGAAAGGGCTCCAACCAGGCGGTAGCTGCAAAGCGAGCCGGAGGCGATGTAACACTTGTAACCAGACTCGGTGAGGACGACTTCGGAAAGCTGGCACTTAATTTCTATGACAAAGAGGGAATCGATTCCTCAAAAATCATTGTTGATAAAAATTCTGACACAGGTGCTGCACTGATAATCGTAAACGAAGCGACTGGACAGAACGAAATCATTGTAATTATCGGTGCCTGCGGAGAGTTCAAGCCCGAGGAGGTTCAGGCGCTTAAAGAAACTGTCGCCTCAGCGGGAACGGTTCTCTGCCAGCTTGAAACAAATCCGGAGGCTACCTACAAGGTGCTTGATATGGCAAAGCAGGCAGGTGTGACGACTGTTTTTAATCCTGCACCGGCAAGAAAGCTGCCTGATGAGGTGTTAAACGGCATAGATTACATCACCCCCAACGAAACAGAAGCAGAAATTATAACAGGCATTGCAGTTACCGGTTATGAGAGCGCCTCAAAGGCGGCAGATGTTCTTCTCGGCAAGGGAGTTAAGAATGTTGTCATCACGCTCGGAAACAAGGGCTATTATGCCAAAAATGCACAGTCTGAGTTTACCGGTGCGCCGATTCAGGTAAATGTTGTTGATACAACGGGAGCAGGTGATGCCTTTAACGGCGGCTTTACTGCGGCGCTTGCGGCGGGAATGAGCTTTGAAGCTGCGCTTATATACGGCAATGTAACCGGCGGACTGGCGGTCGAAAAGCTCGGTACAGCACCGGCGATGCCTTATAAAGAAGAGATTATGGCAGCACTGAACAAGTAATTATTTGAAAAGGTGCAGATACTTGAACCTGTATGTTCAGAAATTCAAGGTCTGCACCGATTTTTTGCTGTAGAAGACGAGTATAGGTGAGGTTCGGCGATCCCGTCAAGATTTATGCGCAAATGTATTTGCAGGCTCCGGCTGAATGAAGTCAGCCGGCAATGGGGGCGTCGTCCAGAGCCGCCTCCAAGTGCTTCATGTTCATGTATTTCTTGCAGCCCAACTGGGTGCCCGCCGCGTGGCGAAGTCGGGCGCAGACCAGCATCAGGGCGGAGTTCCCGTCAGGGAATGTCCCCACCACACGGGTGCGGCGGCAGATCTCACGGTTCAGCCGCTCGATCACGTTGTTGGTACGGATGCGGGTCCAATGCTCGCTGGGAAAATCGCAGTAGGTCAGCGTTTCCTCTGTACAATTTTCTCGGACATAGTTTGCTGTCTCCTTTCAGAATGGTGTGTGGTAACTTCATTCTACCAGAGCCTGCAAGCTATGTCTTCTTTTATGCTTTTTTCAATTTGCGCAACTTATTATACCTTATCGTGCGCATCGGACAACAATGCCGATTGCTTCAGCCTTTGTATATTTTCTCGTCATTAAGATATCATTCCTTAAACAACAAAAAAAGAGAAGACTGCGACACCGCAGTGTCACGCGCCTTCTCTTCATGACTGGTTTTTCTGTCGTCCGCCGACGCTCAGTTCCATCTGGTCAAAGACCATTCTACTGCATCTATATCGGGTTTTTCTGTTACCCGCCAACGCTCCGGCCCAAAGTCCGGCATCTATTTCGGATTTTAGGTGCCAGTCGCACCAGAGGGATGACGCCCTCTATCCATTTTTATTATATGTAGATTTGTCAAAAATGTCAATAGAATATAATGGAATCCAGTTTGAGTTTAATCGCATTTTTCTGAGCTCAGAATAGCATTTTATGATATTTCTGTCTACTTTGAGCCAGCGAATATCCACGACAGCAAAACTGAAGGTTGTAAAGCAACGGGGTATGTGACCCTCTTTGTGGCGTTTCACTCCGCCTGCTATCTATCAGGCTATTATGTATATCCGGACAGTGCTTCGCTTTGGTCGGAACTGCTAGAAGCCATAGGTTCTCAAACGCGTCAACATTCTTCTCTCGACGTCCAGGCGGTTTCCTGCTATACTGAGGAAAAACAGTCTCAGGAGGGCGAGGGCGATGAAAAAGATACTCTTTGTGTGTCACGGCATTATTTGCAGAAACCTTTAAAATCCCCTGTAATATCAAGGTTTTTCAGATTTGAAGGTAGTGCTACTACACCACTACTACACCAGTGAGTCTCGATGTGACAAAAATTATAAAATCGAGGTCAAGCTTATGAAAGTTCTGTATCCTACAGAAGATTTGGTAATGAAATACAATGAATTTTGTATCCCATTTTTGCTCAAATATTAGCATCATCAAAAGCAATGTTAACATCTAAACAAACCCGTGACCGCTTATTGCCAAGACTTATGAGTGGAGAAATTGAGGTGTAGGTATGGCTAGAATCAATGTTGAAGACCACAAGAAAGCAATCTTTGCTTTGAACGGCATACCACCTTTTGAAGAAGAAATGACTTTTTATTACGATGAGAGTGGTAATTGCAGAAAGTTTTCTCTTACAGATGCAGGATTCAATAATACCGATGCTCTGAAGGGAGATTTTGTATTAGCTGGTGTTGCACACGAGGGTAGGTCTTTTGATATTGATGTTCCATCATTATATGCAGCACTCGACTATAAGGAAGGCCAAAAAGAACTAAAGTTTAAACATCTATTCCATAATTCGAAAGATTTCCAATCTTTCATAGGTAGTAAAAGAGCTACAGGATTTTTGGAATGGTTAATCAGAAGTGGTTTATATATTCACTACAGTGCATTGAACAACCTCTATTATTCGTTGGTTGATATTGTGGATTCCTTGTGGGAAACACATCCTCAGTGGCTCATGTATATGTGGGATATCAAAGGTGCTTTGTATGATTTTGTGATTGAACATCAAGACGAAGTAATCGATATTTTCATAAGGCATACTTATCCTAATGTCAAAGATGTATCTGCTTTTTGTAATGAAATATGTTCTTTGATATGGGGATATAATGACGATAGTGAATATGATCCCGGTTTCTTTTTAGAACTGTTAAGACAAATGCTAAAGACTGCCGGAAAACTTGATAAGTTGATTTTTGTTCAGGATAATGAACCATTTATGCTTATCCAAGAATATTACATCTTCTATACAGAGAGATGTGAAATCTTTAGTAAGTCACACCATATATTTGATGAGGAATTGACAGTACAAAAGCAAATGTCCAATTTAGAATTATATGAGAATGATATTCATCTAAGTAACTGGCAGTTTGTCAAATCACACGAAAATATATATGTTCAAGTATCTGATTTGATTGCAGGACTGCTAAGGAAATTGTTTTTGTTCTTAGATGAGAATTCTTTAACTGATATCATTTCTATTGCAATAAAATTAAATGATGCTCAGGTAAAGAATTTCACATTACTGTGGATGCTCATCCGTAAATCTGATGAAAAGTCCCCATTATTTATTAAGAATACAAACTCTCAAAAGAACGTTCAGGAAAGAATGTTGAAGTTACAATTATTGGGAGTTTCAAACAAAGAAAGTCTGTAATCCGTGGGGACGATCCTGTATTTAACGCAACCCCTGTTTTTCTTCCCGTTATTCCAGTTTTTGTGGTTACAAGGGCAAACGCCGGTTTTGGACTGACGGAATGGGCAGCAGAATTTCTGCCGGGTACGATTATTGTCGGTGGTTTTGCCACCTTTGTGCATAGCCAGTCCAGCATCACAGATCAAGTTACCTGCCGGAAGAGCTTTGCTCTTGGAATTGCGTTTTTTGAGGGGGATAAAAGCTTCCCCATCATAGACCGATTTCACGGTGTTGTAGATGCTTTTCGCATCGCAGCCCTTATCCGCTAGAAAGGAACACCCCTGCAAAGGGAGGATCTGGTTGGCTGCGGCGAGGATGTCAACGG
>ERZ835541.2745-NODE-2745-length-13499-cov-4.217197_pt1 | contig 13499 bp, 10 predicted proteins | sample MGYA00519945_ERZ835541 | MGnify/ENA primary metagenome ERZ835541 (study PRJEB31850, sample SAMEA3708780) | human gut metagenome | biome: human gut; feature: human-associated habitat; material: faeces | place: China | collected 2014 ...
CCTGCACGCCCGTGCCCGGCGGCATCGGCAGCGTGACGACCGCGCTGCTGCTGCGGCACACTGTGCAGGCTGCCGAAAAATCCCACCATTTTTAAGCAAATATTCACAAACTGTTGTTCCATTCCACCGCGCGAGACGCTATAATATTCGGTATATTTGGTGTTATCACATTGGAGGCAGACCTTTGGCCAATCTGATCGAAAAAATCAAAGACCGGCGCGCGCCCGCGCCCGAGACGCCGGAGCGGCGGGACGTGCCCGTCGCGCACCCCGACCCGCAGCAGGGCCTGACGAGCGCGCAGGTGCGCGAGCGCGCGGACGCCGGCTGGACGAACGCGCCCGTCGACCCGCCGGGCAAGACCGTCAAGCAGATCGTCCTGAGCAATATCTTTACCTATTTTAATATGCTGTTTTTCCTGCTGGCGCTGTGCGTGATCGCGGTGCAGCAGTGGCTGAACCTGACGTTCATGGGCGTCATCATCGTCAACACCGCCATCGGCATCATTCAGGAGATCCGCTCGAAGAAAACGCTCGACAAGCTGAGCATCCTCGCCTCGCCCAAGGCCGTCGCCGTGCGCGACGGCAGGCGCGTGACCGTGGACACCGCGCAGCTCGTGCGCGACGACATCGTCGTCTTCGCCGCCGGCAACCAGATCTATGCCGACGCCGTCGTCGCGCAAGATAGCTGCTACGTCAACGAGGCGCTCATCACGGGCGAGTCGGACGAAATTAAGAAAAACCCCGGCGACAAGCTCCTGTCGGGCAGCTTCGTCGTCAGCGGCATGTGCCGCGCGCAGCTGACGGACGTCGGCGCGGACTCCTATGTCTCGCGCCTGACGCAGGAAGCCAAGCGCGCCAAGAAGCCGCAGCAGTCGGAGATGATGCGCTCGCTGCAAAACCTCGTCAAGTGGATCGGCATCCTCGTCATCCCGCTCGGCGTGGTGATGTTCGTCAAGGAATACGTGTGGCTCGGCCGCGCCGTGCCCATCGCCGTGACGAGCACGGTCGGCTCGATCATCGGCATGATCCCCGAGGGGCTGTATCTGCTCACCAGCCTCGCGCTCGTGGCCGGCGTCGTGCGTCTGGCCCAGCGCAAGACCCTCGTGCACGAGCTCGGCTGCATCGAGACGCTCGCGCGCGTGGACACGCTGTGCGTGGACAAGACCGGCACGGTGACGGAAAACAAGATGATTGTCGAGGACGTCTGCCCCCTGTGCGACGACCGCTTCACGCTCGAGGACATCCGCATGATCATGGCCGACTACGTCTACGCCATGCAGGCCGACAACGACACGATGGCCGCGCTGCGGCGCTACTTCACGGGCGAAAAGACGCAGGACGCGACGGCGACGCTGCCGTTCTCGTCGGCGAAGAAATACGGCGGCGTGTCGTTCCACACTGAGGAGACGTACCTGCTCGGCGCGCCGGACGTGCTGCTCGCCGGGCGCGAGAACCCGTATCAGGAGCAGATCGAGGGCTACTCCGCCAAGGGCTGCCGCGTGCTGCTGCTGGGCATGTATGACGGCGCGCTCACGGACGAGACGCTCAGCGCCGGCTTTCTGCCCATCGCGCTGATCCTGCTCTCGAACAAGATCCGCGCCGAAGCGCCGGAGACGTTCGGCTACTTTGCCAGCCAGGGCGTGGCCGTGAAGGTCATCTCCGGCGACAATGCGCGCACGGTGTCCGAGGTGGCCAAGCGCGCCGGCATCGAAAACGCCGACCGCTTCGTCGACGCGCGCACGCTCACGACCGAGGAAGCCATCCGCGACGCGGCGGGCAAGTACACGGTCTTCGGCCGCGTGACCCCCGCGCAGAAGCGCAGCCTCGTGCAGGCGCTCAAGGCCGACGGCCACACCGTGGCCATGACGGGCGACGGCGTCAACGACGTGCTCGCGCTCAAGGAGGCCGACTGCTCCATCGCCATGGCCTCGGGCAGCGACGTGGCGTGTCAGGTGTCGCACATCGTGCTGCTCGACTCGAACTTTGCCTCCATGCCGTCGGTCGTGGCGGAGGGCCGCCGCGTCATCAACAACATCGAGCGCAGCGCCTCGCTGTATCTGGTCAAGAACATTTTCTCGTTCTGCCTCGCGTTTTTCACGCTCTTTGCCACGCTGCCGTACCCGTTCAGCCCCGCGCAGCTCACGCTCGTGAGCGCCGTGACCATCGGCATCCCGTCGTTCATCCTCGCCATGGAGCCGAACGAGAGCCTCGTCAAGGGAAAATTCCTGCGCAATGTGCTCTTCCGCGCGCTGCCGGCCGCGATGACGGATCTGGCGATGGTCGTGGGCATTCTGCTGTTTTATATCGCCTTCCAGCTCGACGACACGGCCATGATCACGATCTGCACCGGCGTCATGGGCATTGTCGGCCTCATGATGGTGCACCGCACGTGCCAGCCGTACAACACCATCCGCAAGGTGATGATCGTCGTGCTCGGCGTGCTGTTCGTGATCGCGTATTTCGGCTTCCCGACGCTCTTCAACCTGCAGAAGCTCGATCTGCAGAGCGCGCTCATCCTCATCGTGTTCGGCCTGCTGTCGTGGCCGGTGATGAAGGCGTTCTGCCGCCTGAACGACCATATGCGCACCCGGTTCGAGGCGTGGCGCGCGGGCAAGACCGCGAAGGCCGCGTGAGAAAGGCTGCACGGTGGCCGCAGGCACACATAGGAACGGCTGCGGAAAGGCCGCCGCACAGGATAGCCAGCAGAAAGGCAGCCGCGCCTGCGCGGCTGCTGTCACAAAACTCCGCCCAGCATCGGTTCGATGCGGGGCGGAGTTTTTCGTCTCCGTTTTGCGGAGGGCAGCGCCGGAAAGGCGCGCGTCGAACGCGCAGCGCATGACCGAAGTCGCCGCGACGGATGAGGTGGACGTGGGATATACGCTGCATGACCGGCGGTGCGGGCGATGCCGAAGTCCGTTTCCGGCCGCCGCCTACGTGATCCCCTGTTTCCAGTTTAGTATGCTTTTGCATAACTTGTCAAGCATTTTTTCTCTCGGAAAGAAAGCCAGCCAGCGCGCCCTGCGCTGCACCCGCGTCCCGCACCGCACGGCCGCCACAACGCGCCAGCCAAAAGCGTCCACCACACCCGCACCGGCCGAAAGCGCGCGCCGGACTGTGCCCGACCAAAAGCTCCTGCCGCACCCGCACATCCCCCCTGTCGGCACGCCCCCATGCTCCGCCGCGCCCGCGCCCGCCCTGTCGAGCGCGTCGAGAAGCAAGCCCAAAAAGCCCGTGAGCGAAAAGCCCGCGGAGGCCGCAAACGCCCCGAAGGTCATCGCGCCCGCAGCCGCGCCCATGCAGCGCCCGGCCGAGCAGCGCGCAAATGCCAAGCCCACGGCCGAAAAGCCCGAGCGGCAGGAAAAGCCGCGTCAGCCGAGGGAGAATAAGTCCCGGCAGGAAAAAAACCGCCAGCCGAAGCCCCAGCAGCCCAAGAAGGAGGCTGCCCCGGCAGAGCCTAAGGTCTACGCGCCCGCAGAGCCCGGCTCTACGGAAGAGCGCATCGAGCAGTTCGTCAAGGGACTTCTCGAGCACATGGGCTCCGATGCTGTGCCGCATGCCATGAAGACGGCGGACGAGAGCTACTCGGTCGACCTCGTCGGCGAGAACCTTGGCATTCTCATCGGCCGCCGCGGCGAGACGCTCGACGCGATCCAGCACCTTGCAAACTACGCGGTCAACCGCGGCCAGAACAAGCGCGTGCGCATCAACGTCGACGCGGAGAACTACCGCCTCAAGCGCGAGGAATCGCTCCAGCGGCTTGCACAGAAGGTCGCCGGCAAGGTCACCAAGTACCGCCGGAACATCACCCTCGAGCCGATGAACGCCTATGAGCGCCACGTTATCCATGCCGCGCTTCAGGATTATCCCGATGTGACGACGTACTCTACCGGCACCGAGCCCAACCGCCGCATTGTCGTGGCTTACAGCCGTTATAAGAACACCGAGTTCGAAGAAAAATAACCCGTCAGCGCCCGCCGGATTTCCGGCGGGCGCTTCCTTGTCAAAAAAAGCGGGGGCTTCTTTGCATGCGCATCCCGTTCAGAACGCGTAAAGCTATGCGAAAGTTTTGGAAGAACTGTTTAAAAAAAGTAAAAAAATTCGCATGATATATTGCACATCTCTGGGCACTATGTTATAATCAATATGCTGAATGTCTGAATGACTAGCCGCTTTGCGCATAAAAATTGTGTATTCTGCCCGATTTTTGCGCCTTGGCGACAAATGAAGGAGGTATTCCCAAATGAAGTTCTCCAGCAAGGTCGAAAAATGCGGCCTTTCCCCGATGCGGAAATTCCACCCCTACGCGGTGGCTGCTGAAGCAAAGGGAAAGAAGATCTACCATCTGAACATCGGTCAGCCCGATGTGGAGACGCCTAAGCAGTTCTTCGACACCATCCGTGAGTTCAATCAGCCCGTTCTGGAATATGCGCCGTCCCCCGGCATGCCTGTTCTGATCGATGCGATCCAGAAGTATTACGACGATCTGGATATGCACTTTGAAAAGGACGAGATTTTGATTACGACCGGCGGTTCCGAGGCCCTTCAGATCGTTCTGGAGTGCATCCTCGACGACGGCGACGAGATTCTGATCCCCGAGCCCTTCTATCCCAACTACAACACCATGGTTAACACCTGCGGTGCGCACATCCGTCCCATCCCTACCTGCCCCGAGGAAGGCTATCACTACGCCGACCGCGAGAAGGTCGAAAAGGGAATCAACGAGCATACCCGCGCCATCATGGTCACGAACCCCGGCAACCCCACCGGCGTTGTCCTGACGCCGGAAGAGATGCGCATGATGTGCGATATTGCCAAGGAGCACAACCTGTTTATCATCGGCGACGAGGCGTATCGTGAGTTTGTCTACGGCGGTGAGCCGCTGCAGTCCATGGGTGAGTTCGCAGACGCGGCTGATAATGTTGTCGTTATCGACACCGTCTCCAAGCGCTTCTCCGCTTGCGGCGCGCGCATCGGCTGCATCCTGACCCGTAACCACGAACTGCTCGGCCATGCGCTCAAGTACTGCCAGGCGAGACTTTCCGTCGCAACGCTCGATCAGGTCGCTTCGGCTGCTCTGTATCAGGTTGACCCGTCCTACTTTGCGGCTGTCCGCGAGGAGTATAAGCGCCGCCGCGACACGGTCGTTGCCAAGCTGCGCGAGATCCCCGGTGTCGTGTTCGACTGCCCGAAGGGCGCGTTCTATCTGATGGCCGCTCTGCCCATCGATGACGCGGACAACTTCCAGAAGTGGCTGCTCGAGGAGTTCGACGACAACGGCGATACCGTCATGTTCGCTCCCGGCGCTCCGATGTATGCAACGCCCGGCAAGGGCAAGAACGAGATCCGTATCGCTTACATCCTCAAGCAGGATAAGCTTGAGCGCGCGATGGATCTGCTCGCCCTCGGCATTAAGGCTTATAACAATAGATAAATGCGATGAAAAAATTGCCGGACGCAAGTCCGGCAATTTTTTTGCTGCTCGCAGCGGCAAGGCTCTTTATTTTTCCTGCCGCCACGGTAAGAAGTAAAAATCAGTTACTGCGCAGCAGCCTTCAGGGTAGAATTCCCCAGCAACGCAGTTACTTCCTCGCTCGAGAGCTCGTAGCCCCAAAGGGTCTTGTAGAGCTCCTGCGTCATGGTCTCCATATCGTAGTCATAAATCTCCGGATAGATGAGGTTTCCGAGCCACCACACGCCGAGGATCATGTTCATCGACGGAGGGCCGGACAGCCAGCTGTAGGGCGAGCCGGGAACCTCGTAGTACTTGCCGGTCGAAATGGCCGTCAGCTGCGACCACGCGGAATCATCTGCCACGGTGTCATAGATGCTGCCGTCGGCAAAGAGGATGACGTCGGGATCGAAGTTATAGAGCTGCTCGAGGCTGATGATGTTGCCGCCGCCCTTATTGCTCACGTCCTCAACCACGACCGCGTTCTCCACGCCGACCATGTCCAGAACCTGTGCCTGCATGGAGCCCGCCGCGTTCGTGCCGAGGCCATCTTCACCAGTGGTGTACATGGCGCGCACGCGCATATCGTCGGTAATCTTTGCGGCATTTTCTTCGGCTATCGCGGTGGTGCGGTCAACGAGCACAGCCAGTTCCTCGCCGCGGTCCGACTTGCCGGAAAGGAGGCCGCCCAGTGTACGGAAGGCCGCCGCCATGTGGGCAAGGTCTGCCTCAATAAAGACGACGGGAATACCGATCTGCGCTTGCAGCGCGTCGAGGTCTTCGGTCATATCGCCTTTTTTGTCGCCGAGGTCAATAACGACCTGCGGGTCGGCGGCCAGCAGCGTCTCGAGGTTCAGATTTGCCTTGCTACCGTACATCTGGCCGGTCTCGGGGAGCGCGGCAAGGTTCGCGGGCAGGAAGGCCATCTGGCGCTCACTCGGGGCAGCGTTGATGGTGACCATGCACTCCGGGGCGATCGCGGCAAGAATCATCGTGGCGACGGCGCCGCTGGGCGCGATGCGGGTGATATCTGCCGGGAGCTCGACGGTTTTGCCGAGGCTGTCGGTGAAAGACACCGTCTCGGGTTCGGCCGGAGCTTCTTCCTCGGCGGGTGATTCTGCCGTCTGGTCCGGTTCCGCTGCGGCCTCTTCGGCGGCGGGGCTTTCGGTCTGCGCGGTCTCAGGCGCAGCGGCTTCCTGCTTGCCGGATGCGCAACCGGTCATGAGACCGAAGAGCATAATAAAGGCAATCAAAAGCGCGAGAATTCTTCTGTTCATTTTCGTACCTCCTATGGTATAGTTATTCTGAACATAGAATAACGAGGACGGGGCAAATTGTCAAGGCGTTTCAGCCGCGCCGTCCGGCAAAAACGAAAATATTTTTTTGTTTTTCGGTATTGGCGAACAGCGGCGTGCAGCCGCACGGCACAAAAAGGACGAAAAAAACAGTAGCGCTGGGGCGAAAATGCTGGTATACTATATAATTAGAGATTTGATGCTTGTATGGCGCGGGAAGGGGCAGACGAATGAACTTTGGCGCATTTCTTGGCAACGACGCGCTGAAACGGCGTTTGCAGGAGAGCTTCCGGCAGGGGAAAACCTCGCACTGCTATCTTCTTTGCGGCGTGGAGGGCTCGGGACGAAGGACGCTGGCGCTTCAGATGGCGGCGGCGCTCGAATGTAAAAACGAACGGGAGCCCGGCTGCGGCGTTTGCCCAGCGTGCCGCAAGGTCCTCGCGAAGCAGCACCCGGACGTGATCACGGTCGACGACACGGAGCACAAGAACGTCGCGGTCGACATTGTCCGGCAGGCCAGAAGCGACGTGTTCATCCGACCAAACGAGGGCCGAAAAAAGGTCTATATCATCCCGCGCGGGCAGGATTTGGGCGCGCCGTCGCAGAACGCGTTACTCAAAATTCTCGAAGAGCCGCCCGAGTATGCGGTGTTTCTGATCCTCACGACGAGCGCGGAAAGGCTGCTGCCGACGATCCGCAGCCGCGCCGTGCAATTGCAGCTTTCGCCCCTTTCCTATGAGCAGGCGATCCCGGAACTCAAACGGCGCTTCCCGGACAAGCGTGATCTGGAGCTCGCGGACGCGCTGGAGCAGGCCGAGGGGTATCTTGGTCCGGCGTGCGAGGCGCTCAGGGACGGACTTTTTCTGCCGCAGGCGCTGGCTCTGGCAAACGGCTTTGCCGCGCGGGACGGACTGGCTGTTTTGCAGGCGCTCGTTCCGATGGAAAAATGCAAGCGCGAGCAAATTTTGCCGGTTCTGGAGCAGACACGGCGGCTTTTGTGCATGGCTCTGCGCGCACGGGCCGGAAGCATTGTTCCGGGCGATACGGTGCAGGCGCTTTTGCGCGGAAGAACGGGCGCGGAGCTTTTGCAGGCGGCCGAGACGCTGCAAACGGCGGCGGATGACTTAAGCTCAAACGTCGGCGTTGGTGCAGTCATCGGCGGGCTTTGCGTGCAGCTGAAATAAAATACGGAAAACCTCAGATAGATGGGAGACACTATGGACGAACAGAAGAAGGAAATGTCCGCGCAGGTGCAGCCGGAGGCGGCAGAACCAATGCAGACGGATGAAATAAACGAACAGACCGTACAGATCGAACAGGCGGAGGGCGAAATGGCAGCGGAATCGGCGGCAGAAGCCGAACGGACTGCGCAGCCGGAAGGAACCGAACCGCAGGCAAGCGCGGCAGAGCTGGAGGCCGAGCCCGAAAACGTGCAGGCAGAGGAGCCGGCCGAAAAGCCCACGCAGACAGAGCTTTCGCAGGCGCAGGCGGAATTGCAGGCCGTGGCCGATCAAACGACAAGCGTGCAGGAGGAATTGCCCGAGGAGCCCGAGCGTGTGACGGTGGTGGACGTGCGCTTCCGCAACAATGCGAAGACGTATTTCTTTGACCCGGGCGAGCTTCGGCCGGGCCTGGGCGCGCATGTGATCATTGAGACGGCGCGCGGCGATGAATTTGGCATCTGCGCCGGGATGCGGCACGAGGTGAAAGCGTCGGAGATCGTTCCGCCGCTTCGCAAGGTGCTGCGGCTTGCCACCGCGCAGGACGAGCGCATCAACCGCGACAATCAGGAAAAGGAGAAGCGTGCTTTCGAGGTCTGCCAGCAAAAAATCGCGGACCACAAGCTGGACATGCAGCTCGTCTCCGCCGAGGTTGCGTTCGACGGCAGCAAGATCCTCTTCTTCTTTACTGCCGAAGGCCGCGTCGATTTCCGGGAACTCGTCAAAGACCTTGCGTCTTCCTTCCGCACGCGCATCGAGCTGCGGCAGATCGGCGTCAGAGACAAGGCGAAGATGGTGGGCGGACTTGGTGTGTGCGGAAGACCGTTCTGCTGCAAGGAATTTTTAGATGATTTCCAGCCGGTCTCCATCAAGATGGCGAAGACACAGAATCTGAGCCTCAACCCCACGAAAATTTCCGGCACGTGCGGCCGGCTTATGTGCTGCCTTAAATACGAGCAGGAGGCGTATGAGGACCTTCTCAAGACCGCGCCCAAGAACGAGTCGTTCGTCGACACCCCCGATGGCCGCGGCACGGTGACGGAGGTGAATCTGCTTCGCCAGTGCGTCAAGGTGCGCATGGAGGAAAGCCCCGACACGATCGGCTGCTACAAAAACTGCGATATCTGCGTGCTTCGAAGCGGCAAGGCGCGCAAAAATGACCCGCCGATCCCGAAGGACCTTGCTCCGATCTCCTCGAAGCCGCGCAAGGTGCAGCCGAAAGAAGCGGATGCGTTTGAGCCGCTGCCAGAGCTGATTTACCCCGATCAGGTGAGCGAGTTTGACCAGCAGAGCGCCTTCGACGCGCAGAACGACCTCCTGAGCGGACGGGATATTCCCTTAACGCCGGAGGTGCCGGAGCAGCCGGAACCGGGCGACAAGCCTGTCGGTCAGAACCGCCGCCGCCGCAGAGGAAGAGGCCGCGGCAAGGGCTCCGATGGCGCGCCGGAAGCAAGAGCGCAGGGTGAATCCTCCGAGAAGCCGGCGCAGAAGCCCGACAAGCAGCCGGGTGAGCCGAAGCGCGAAAAGCGGCCGAACGACCAGAAGCCGCGCCCCCCGCGCCAGAATCAAGCGCGCAAGCCACAGGGTGAGAAGCAGCCGACAGATAAGCCGCAGGGCGAAAAGCCGGAGGGAGCCGTGAATCCTGACGCGCCCAAGCGTCCGCGCCGCCGCCGCTATCGCGGAAACAAGCCCGCAAACGGCGCGCCGCAGGCCCCGAAGCAGGGAGAATAAAAAACGAAGAGCCTTCCCATGATCGGGAGGGCTCTTTTTCTGCCCGGTGGTTTATCGTGCGCACCGCAAAAATCCCAAATTTGCGTAGGGGTCGATTGCGTACATCACCCGTCTCTCTACTCGTAGGGGGCGATGCCCACATCGCCCCATTGGGAAGCCGCAATTTCGCCGGGGATTTTCGAAAAAGCGGTGCAATCTGCCGGGCCGATGTGGGCATCGGCCCCTACGAACGCTTGGTGAACGGGCGCTTACAGATCGGCGTTCTCAAAGCGGCGAACGCTGACGGAAAAGCTGCGGCAGGTCAACAGCGCGAAGACGAGAAGGCCGCCTAAAAGTACGGGCAGCTGGCGCAGCTGGTCGGCCGCTTCATAGCTGTCGCACACGTCCTTCAGGTAGGGCAGCACGTGCTGCAGCGTCTCTAAAATGACCATGCCGAGCGCGAGCGTGATGCTCGAGATGACGAATGGCTTTCCCAGATCGTAGGCGTTTTTGTAGTGCATCGGGAAAAAGATGCGGTTAAACAGCCCGAGCAGCACGAGAGAAAAACCAAGAAACGCGACGTTCGCCTCGATGCCGACGGCGTTCTTGACTTCCCCATAGCTTGCCCGGAGGAGCATAAACGGGAGGCAGACGAGGACCTGCATGGCCTCGATCGTGAGCACGAGCGAGAAACGGGCTTTGACCATTTCGCGCTTGGTGATGGGCAGCAGCGCCATATAGTAAAGGTCGCGGTTTTCCCGCGCGGACTGCATCATGAGAAAAATGCCGAGCGTTGTGTAGAAAAACGTGACGTAATACGGATAATTCGGGATCAGGACCAGCCCGCTCAAAAGCAGGAACAGCAGCGGCACCGGCATTATCACAAGCTTCCACTCTTTTTTGAAAAGCGTCATCATTCCTCTACCTCCCGTTCCAGAAATACCATCACGCTCTGCAGATCCGCCGCTTCTTCCCGGCATCCCGAAGGGCAGGCAAGCGCGCTTGGAAAGAGCCCCTCGAATTTGCCGCAGTGGGCGCGAAGGCCGCGCAGCGTCTTTCTAAGCTCCGGCGTGAGAGAAGCTTCCGGCCCCGTGAGCTTTTTCCACGGCGCGGTGAATTCCGAAAGCGGGCAGCTGGCCGCAACCGCACCGTTTTGCAGATACGTCACATCGTCGGCGCACGCGTCAAGATCCGTTGTGATGTGCGTCGAAAACAGGATGGACACGCCGCCCTGCTCACAGAGCGTGCGCAGCAGATCCAATAGATCATCGCGCGACACGGGGTCCAGGCCAGAGGTCGGCTCGTCGAGAATCAGGAGCTTCGCCCCATGCGACAGCGCGCAGGCCAGCTGATACTTGACCTTCATGCCCGCTGAGAGCTCGCAGACGCGCTTGGTTTCGTCGAGTGAGAACCTGTGTAGTAGCGCCTCGTATTTTTTGTCGTCCCACGAGGGATAAAAGCTTTTCGTGACGGCGGTCAGCTGCGAAAGACGCTTTCTCGGATAGTAGCAGAGGTCGCCCGAGACGTACCCCGCCTCCCGGCGAAGCGCAGACGCGTCCAGATCCAAAGGTTTTCCCAGAAATTGAACCGTTCCGCCGTCCGGGCGTACAAGGCGCAGAATCGACTTGATGGTCGTCGTCTTGCCCGCGCCGTTGCGGCCGATGAGCCCCATGACGTGCCCCTCTTCGATCGAGAAGCTGACATCTCGCAGGCAGAAGGCAGGGTACTGCTTATTGAGCCCTTCAACCCTTAGAATCGTCATCACGGCTCACTTCCCTTCCAAGCGCAAAGAGCGTCGCCGGCGTGTCCAGAGACTCCGACGGCACGAGCGCAATGCCCTTTTCTTCGTCGGCCAGCAACAGGAGATTGTCTCCCGGCTGAATCGAAAACAGGTCGCGCGCGCCCTTGGGGATCACAATCTGCCCCTTCTCGCCGACCTTGACCATGCTGATGAACTTTCCCTTCGGAAATTGCATTGCCATATGTATCCCTCCTTGAAGCATGACTTTTCGTACCTAGTATAACAAGTCATACTAAAAATTGCAAGAGAAATCGTACCCATGTCAGAGAAATTTAGAAACCTTCCAAAATATGCGTAGGTGCGGACGACCCTGTCCGCCCTTGAAAAGTTACGAATTTTCCGAAGATTTTCATAAAAACGGGATTTTCTGCGGGCGGACAGAGGCGTCTGCCCCTACGGTTCTTTGGAGAATCTTCCGTAAGGTTCGTAGGGGCCGATGCCCACATCGGCCCAGCAAAATGCGCCGATTTTACAGAAATCCCCGGCGAATCCGGAACTTCTCTTGGGGCGATGTGGGCATCGACCCCTACGCAAGGTTGCGGCATGCAATGTGCTCACGCGCCCCCTACGCATGGCTTGAAAGACGCAAAAAACGCAGACAGCCGGATACTGCCTGCGTCTTGGTTATTCTGCTTTCAGCCGGTAACTCAGGCCCTTGGGGTAGAAAAAGCGCAGGGCCTTTGGCTTGAGGGAAATGTCGAGGAAGTCTGTGTGGAGCGCCTCGCCGTCGATATTTACGACCGAGGGCGTATCGCACCGGATGGTCAGCTTCGTGCAGCGCTCGTGGCGGATGAGCGCCGGATAGTCGGCGTATTTTCCCTTCTGGTACTTGCCGATGACCGCCGCGACCTGCAATAAGCTCACTTTCTTAACCAGCAGCACATCCAGAAGCCCGTCGTCCGGCTCCGCCTCGGGAACGGGGTTGAACCCACCGCCGTACCACCGGCCGTTGCACACGCAGATGAGCGTCTGCTCCGCGTCAATTTGCTCGCCGTTTACCTCTACAACATAGTGCGCGCTGCGGCCGGAAAGGACGTTTGCCAGAATCGATAATATGTACGCGCCCTTGCCGGAAACAAATGGCAGGCGCTTGAAGCGGGCGATATCCGTTCCGATCTTCGCGTCGAGTCCGATCGATAGAATATTTGCGCAATACGTGCCGTTGCAGCGGATGAGATCGAAGCGCGTCTCGTCTGCATCAAGAAGCCGCTCGAGATCAAAAAACGGCGCGGTGTCGGAAAAAACCTTGATGGAGTCGTTGCCGGAGCCACCCGGATAGTGCGTCACCGCCGCATTCTCGAAGCCTGCCATCCCGCACACGACCTCGTTGAGCGTGCCGTCGCCGCCGCAGGCATAGAGCCGGACTTCCTGCCCGGATTCCGCCGCGCGTCTGGCCAAAGCCCTGCAGTCGCCGGGGGCCTTCGAGACGCAGATCTCATAATCGAGCCCACGTGCGCCGCAGATGCGCTCGATGTCCTGCGTAAAGCGCGGCGTCTGATCTGATTTTCCGGCGGCAGGATTCAGAATAAAAATATGCTTCATGACGGGAACTTTCTCCTTCATCCTTCGTCTTAAGGGTACAGGCGCTTAGAAATACATGTAGACGTTGCATTGCAGCCGCCCGTTGTAGAGCTTGCGCTTCTTCGTCGCCTGCTTGCCGAAATAGTGCTCAAACTCCGGCTCGGAGGAAATGATGTATTTCTTCCAGCCGTCGGCAAATTTTACGTGCCGGCCAAAGGCCCGATAGAGCTGCTGGGCGCTTCGCTGCTCGAGCATGCGCTCGCCGTAAGGGGGATTGCAGACCATCACGCCCTTGTCCGTCGGCAGGCTCATCTTGGTCGCGTCCGCCTCGCGGAAGTCGATCAGCTTCCCAACGCCCGCTTTTCTGGCGTTGTCGCGCGCAATATCCAGGGCTGCCGGATCAATATCGGTGCCTAAAATGCGGTAGTCTCCGCGGTATTCTTTGTCCAGCGCCTCCGTTCTCGCCTCGCGCCAGACCTCCTGCGGGACGCACGCCCACTTCTG
>ERZ835541.2747-NODE-2747-length-13491-cov-4.332763_pt1 | contig 13491 bp, 16 predicted proteins | sample MGYA00519945_ERZ835541 | MGnify/ENA primary metagenome ERZ835541 (study PRJEB31850, sample SAMEA3708780) | human gut metagenome | biome: human gut; feature: human-associated habitat; material: faeces | place: China | collected 2014 ...
GCTAGTCGCCGGACTCCCGGCTCCCTGCCAAATGCCTCAAATCGGGCAGAAGCCCATACCCACTTCAATGGAAACGGAGGAAAGATGAAAAAAGACAGACAATTCAGCATTCGAATCTCAGAACAGGATTTGAAAACGATACGCCGAAAAGCGGCACAGGCGCACATGAGCCAGAGCGATTATGTGACTGCCTGCTGCCTTGGAAAACGCATCGTCATTCTTGACGGCTTGAAGGAAGTCCTGCGGCAGCAAAAAGCCATTGGCAACAATCTCAACCAGCTGGCGGTGCTAGCGAACATGGGGAAAGTCCAGTTCGCAAATCTGGACTCCGCTGTGCAGGAGTTTGCCAGGATCAACACGGCTCTGCGGGAGTTGCAGGAGGGAGGTGCAGTGAGATCGCAATCGTCCATTTCGTGAACTACAAAAAGGGTACGCAGACGCGCGGGTGCATGAAAAGCGTGATGCGATATGTGTCGCAGACGAGCAAAACCCTCTGGGATGGTCAGCAGCTCGTCAGCGGCATTGGCTGCCAGCCGGAAACTGCGTTCGATGAATTCCTCAGTACGAAGCTGCTGCACCGCAAGGATGGCGGCGTGATGTTTTATCACATGGTGCAGAGCTTCCCGAAGGGCGCAGACGTTGACCCGCGCACGGCGCACGAAGCCGCACGGCGGCTGGCAGAATACTTCGAGGGCTGTGAGGTACTGGTCTGCACGCACGTTGACCGCGAACACATTCACTCACACTGTATCATCAACAGCGTCAATTTTGAAACCGGTAAAAAAGTACATATGGCGGATGAGCAGATTCAGGAGCTGCGCGTTCGCAACGACCAGATCTGTGAAGAACTGGGACTGCCGAAATTCCAGAGAGATGAGCAGCGAAAGACACAAGGAATGTCCAACGCAGAATACTATACGGCATCTAAAGGCGAGAGCTGGAAGTTCGAGCTGATGCGCGTGATCGACGAGTGTATGCGCTGCGCCGGGAATCGTGAGGAATTTCTAGTACTGCTCCGGTCGGAAGGTTACAACGCTATCGAAGTTATACTCGCCGAACGTCGCTGTCTCAATGACAGCCGTCGTGCCGACCGTGAACTGCTCGATCGGGTATGTGAGCGCTTCCGGTTCCGACGGCTGCTCCGCCTGTGTCGGTTCCGTTGGTTGATCCTCTGTCTGTGCCGGCTGCTCCACCGGCTGCTGCGTCTGAGATTCCGGTTTGCTGCACGCGGCAAGCGCAAGAATCAGGCTCAGGCAGAGCAAAATTGCAAGAAGTTTTTTCATCATTATTCCTCCGGATCGTTTGCCTCATACAAACGCGCGGCGCTTTCTTCCCCAAGAAACGCCGCGCGTTTGTATTTGGATGGGATTGGGTTCGCGTATGAACTGATGGTTGTATTGTATCAGACCGAACGTTCCAGCGGAAGCTCCCCCGGGGGATGCTTTTTCCCGCAACCCGCTCAAATGCGGAACCCTCCGCGGGGGATTTGAAGCAAGAAAAGATATGAAATCGAACAAAATACGAGAGGTTCTTATGCAAATCAAACGATATGGGATTTCAATTCTTGTGAAAAGTTCATAATCATTTTTTATAAAATCCCCCATTACTGCTTCAACCACTTTGCAAATTCCATCTGCGAGATCTTGCCGTTCTCACATTTTTCTTCTGCGCTTCCTTGCTCCACGCGAAGCGACGTTTGTACTCGCGGCGGTATATTTTCAGAAGCTCATCCTGTGCATGGCTTTGCATATGCGTAGAGCGGTAGAGGATAGCTGTCTGGCTTCTCATCTGTATGCGGGGCGGTCGCTATTTGACAAAAAGGGGGGTATTCGATACAATAAATGCAAAAAACGCACAGGAAAAAGGAGGTTGACCGATGAACTTATGGCACGATATCAGCCCGGAACGGATGCAGCCGGAGGATTTTCTGGCGGTGATCGAAATTGAAAAGGGCTCCAAAAACAAATATGAGCTGGACAAGCAGACCGGTGCGCTGCGGCTGGATCGGATTCTCTACACTTCGACGCACTACCCGGCAAATTACGGCTTTATCCCGCGCACCTATGCAGACGACGGAGATCCGCTGGACGTGCTGGTTTTGTGCAGCGAACCGATCCGTCCGATGAGCCTGGTGCGGGTCTATCCGGTTGGATATTTTACCATGCGCGACAACGGCGCGATGGATGACAAAATTCTTGCGATCCCATTTGGCGATCCGATGTTCAACGGATATTCTGCCCTGTCCGATCTGCCGGCGCATATCTCCAATGAGATCAGCCATTTTTTCAGCGTCTACAAGCATCTGGAGCCAGATACCAACGCGGAGGTCGACAGTGTCCATGGACGGGCTGAGGCCGTAGCTGTGATCCGGGAGGCCTTTGCGGCTTACCGGCGAAAATTCAATCCATAGATTCAGAAAAGGTTCCTGCGGCTTAGGCTGGCAGGAACCTTTTTTCTGGATTTGTCTTGCCAGAATTGCGGCTGTATGGTAAGCTCGAACTGTAAGAGAGGTGGAATAGAAGCGCAGAAAGGGAGACGGTATCATGGTTTGCCCAAAACGTAGAAAGGAGCTCCGGGAATATGCGCGCAGCTGCCCATATCCGGGAATACGGTGGGACACTGGAGCATTTCTGGATCGAAGCCGTCAAAGACCGCACGGACGCAGAGTATCTTGATGCACGGGAAATTCCGGCGTCTCTGGTGACAGAACTGGCAACAGACCTGAACGGTGCAGTTTTGCAGGCCGCAAACGGTCGTCCTGCGCAGCTCTATGTGATCGTGCCGGTGGACGGAGCACTCCGCATTTCCTTCGGCGCTGGGGCAGATTGGGAAAAAGCCGCCCGGCCTGAACGGCCTCGGATATCGGTCTGGATGCTGCCTTGCGGCGATTTGGCGCGCAGCAGCGGCTTGTTATCAAAGAACGCAATGGCCGGGAAAGCGACTGGATCAGCTGGAGCTTGTCAGAATTGCAGAAAGGCATTGGTGCAGAACGGGAGGAATAAACCATGGGAAAAGTTATCATCCAGAATTATACATGCAAGAACCCGATCACAATGATTGGGTTTGAAGCGGGAATCTGCTGGGGTGCGGATACCGGCGATGAAAAGAAGAACTATCGCAGAGGGCTGGACTGTCTGGAAAGCGGGCACGGGAGAACGTTTGAGTTTCCAGACGTTTATCTGACGCTGGAGGGATACTCAGCGAGGGTGATCCGGGAGTGGTACACACATATCGGCGGTCAGCCGACACGGCTGCAGGCCAGTACGCGCTATATCGACTATGAGCATGGCTTTGACTATGTGACGCCGCCAAGCATTGCGGAGCGTTCGGCTGCAAAGGCGGTCTATGATGAACTGATGGCGGAAATTCAGAAGCATCTTGCCCGGCTGGACGCGCTCGGCGTCCCGCGTGAGGATTCCGCAATGGGACTGCCGCTCGGCATGGAGACACGGATCGTCTGCAAGCACAATCTGCGGAATCTCATGGATATGTCGCGCCAGAGAATGTGCAGCCGCGCGTATCACGAGTACCGCGCGCTGTTCAGCGACCTCAGCCGGGAGTTGAGCGGTTACTCTGAGGAGTGGGAATACACGGTCAGCCATTACTTCATGCCGAAGTGCAGATCCATTGGTTTCTGCCCGGAGAAGCATTCCTGCGGCAGAATGCCGCCCAGAGAATAGAGCGGAAATACGACACGGGAGAGAAGCTGATTGCGATTCTCTCCCATGCCGTGTTCCGCAGCTTATGGCTCCGACGCAAGCTCTGCTTGACAAATCGGCGCTCTTATTACCGGGTGCAGCTTTTGTCAGCAATCTCCTGCACCGTCTTATTTCCTGTTTCAATCTTTATGGCGTCAAGTGCCTGATACATATCCACGCCTTGGTCTATAGAATTGGCAGCCCGAATCCCTTGTGCGACATCAGAAGATAACCGGTGCCGTAAAATCGGCTCATCAGCCAGCTGAGAGATTTTGACTATCCTGCATCTGCTTGTGTCCAGTGCATCGGTTATTTCGTCTATAATCGATTGCTCGTGCATCACCCAGAAGAAACGACATTCTCATAGGCGATGCAGGAAGCTGTTCAGCAAATAGCAAATGGTTCGCATGACCATTGCCTTCGTCTCTTCCGTTACCTGAAGCGGGGCAGCATCCCAGCACCAATCACCGTCAAGGAAAACGCTGTTTCTCAAGGCCTTCTTTAATTGCTGGCTCACCGCCGTTTTACCGATGCCCATTGTTCCGCCGATTTAAATATAACGTTTTCATGTATCCCACGTCCAATGTCACTCTTTTGCGTTTCTGCGATTTTGTTTCAGCCGTCCCGGTCACTTATTCTGCACCGGTCAGCAGCTTGTCCAGCGGGATTCTTTCCGGGTATTTTCCCTCGGTCAGAATGTCATATAAATACCTGTTATCCAGAATCATATCATCCCGGATAAGCTGCCAGTTTGCCTTTTTCCTGAAAAACACCTTGAAGATCAGGAAATTCATGATCGCCCCAATTACCGGCGTGGTCATGCCGAAAGCCTCGGTGTGAGAGAAATGGCATCCTGTTTTGGTTCTTTTCCCTTCAAAGGTGATGAACGCCGTTTTCTTGTCGCTCCGGAATACAATGCGGAAGTGGTTCTCATCCTGTTCGCATTCCGTAATTGTGCCGGTCACATCGTAGTCCAGCCCCATGACGATCTCGCGGAAGCGGATCTTGCTTCCTGCGTTATAGTTTCCGTTATAGAGATTGCATTCGATGTGGTAGGGACTCCATTTCACAAACTCTTCCTCAAAGTTAGCAGTCCATGCCTTTAATTTTTCATAGGAAGCCGGAATCTCTATCTGCTCTGTAAGAACAATCATTGTCAGTTTCTCCTATTCTGTCAAAGCGGCATCGGTGTCCGGGCGATCAGAATGATCGCCAGAATTGCCCCTACAAATGCCGCAGCCCCTATGACAGCCAATACCTTTTTGCTGAGTTTCTTCTTCGCTGCCTTGCAGATCAGTGCGGCGCAAGCTATGCAGACAGCCGCAGCCGCAAGCGCAATGCCCAGCGTTTCCCACAACCAAGATAATTCAGATAGGATTCTCATACGATCATCTCCTAACTAACTGTTTTGATATTTCTCAATGATTCACCTTGGAAAACGGACAGCGCTTTCCGATGCACTGGTTGTTTTGTGCGGAGTAATGGCATACGATCTCCGGCTTTTCCATCTCAACGCCGAAATGCTCCCTTACAAAGTCAATGGCAGCAAGGATGGAGAGGAAGGAATCCCGCTTGCAGCAGCGTGGACCTCCGATCTCACTGATCGCTTGAAGCGATTTTGCCGTCATTTTGTGGGACAGTGCAAACGGCTCATTGGTTAGCGGCGTAGACTGCGAAATGATGGACACAAACATCCCCGTGCTGATTCCCGCACCGCAAGCACCCCAAAAGCCGCAAGCGCCGCCGGGAACGCTCCGTCCTCGATTCATCATCTCCGTCAATGCGCTGCGAAGATCAATGTCTCCGCCTGCGTTGTGGTATGCAGTCAGCAATGCCGCTCCTACCATCACATGATGCTCCGGACCGTGCATATGACAGGTGGGCAGCGCCATCATCTGTTCAATGATGGCGATAGGATCTCTCGATGCGCTTGTCATGCACAACGAAATTATGCGATCAAGCCCTTTGGTATGGCATTCGTTGCATACATAGTGTCCGTTCACGCAGCGCGTCTTGCTGTTTTCTTTCTTATGGCAAATCTCACATTCCATCAGAATATCGGCTTCGAGATAGGTAAGTGGGGCTTTGCAGATCAAGCATTCTTCGTTCATAATTTCCTCCGCACGATCCCGGTTTTTCTCTTTGACAAATCGGAATTTGAAAACCACAATTTTATAAGTGGTTACTACCCTGCATAGGGCGTTAATAAAAACCTCCGAAGCGCTTGAAAACAAAGGGTTTATCTCAATGTGTTCGCCTTATCCCTTTATACGATTTCACACCGTTTCACCCTTGCTCCAACACCTTATAAGGGCAAAAGCAAGGGCAAGAAAAACCGACAACACGATATAACAAGGTGTGGCAATCGGGAAACTGTGACATATGTGCGAATATATTATACTGGAGGTTTTCAAGATGGACAAGTACATTTATGACAAGCGCAACGGGCTTTGGTATGAATTGCAAGGCGATTACTATATCCCTTGCTTGGAGTTACCCGCCGAAAAAGAAGAACGGCATATCGGTGTATGGGGGCAACGGCACCGACGCTATCTCAAAGCCAATCGCAGGGCGCTGTATACCTCTCTGCTCACCAGCGGCAAACTGAACAGTTACCTTGCCGACATTGACCGGCAAGCAGAGGAAATGTTCTCTCGGCTGGTAAAACAGCTTTCCGAAAAAGAGGGAGTGACGGAAACGCTCAAAGCGGAAAACCAAATGCTGTGGGTACAGAAAATGAACAACCTGCGAAACGCTGCTATGGAAATCGTATTAAACGAGCTTATTTACCGCTAAAATTGCACAAGAAAGGTCGCCGTCAACATACGGCGGCTTTTCTTATTTCGGGTGTAATCTGAAGATCTCATTACACATTTTACAGGAGCAATCCAGCCGTTTGATACACAGTAGTAGATTATTTTGAACTTATATGGTATAATTAGCCTTGAAATCAAAGTGGCGGGGTGAATTATGGGATTGTTTGATATTTTCAAAAAGGAAAATAAAGAGAATAAGAAAGCAATTTTTATCAGTAATGCAGGTGGAATGATTATCACTAAGTCTTTGTTAGAGGGAAAATCCAAACTAAAATGGATATTCCGTGAAAATAGTACCAATGCGGCTGATAATGGTTGGCGAGCCATCGGTGATACGGACACGCAAGAATATATTAATAACAGCAAAAATATGACAGTTGTGGACTTTAATACCTTCGCAAATATTGAACCCGCTATTCTTGCTATATACAATCTTCCCGTAGGAACTGATTTGGAATTTCACATTGAAAATGGTAAAAGGTATTTTGTTGATACACAATCGGGTAAGGTGATTGGGTAAGGGGCATCCTTATTTTAATTTTAAGCAATAGTTTCGGTCCACGAAGGGGGCTGCGGATATGGGATTTGACTTAGCGCATACGATCAGCTCGATTTCCAAGCTTGTATTGCGGGCTATGCGGGTATCGAATAAAAATGAGCTATCACCTATGAAAGCCGTAAACGGAAAGAATGTTATGACAAAATATACTTTTGAAGAAATAAAAACCTTGCTGTTAAAAAGCATAAACGAAGAACATATTGAGGCAGAGCTGCGCTTAGTATTCAAAGATAAACCCGATGAATATATGATTACTATTTATGATGGTATGTGTTCATTCCAAAGATGCGGAAATATTGAAAGGCAAGCTGTTGCCTACTATAAAACATTGGACGAGTTGTATGTGGCTGAACAAGTTGATAATATCATTTTGGCGAGGGATTGGGACAATATTATAGAGTTTGACTGCGTTGACTTTGAAATGTCGGGCTACTGGGAATAATTAGGGTTTCAAATTTGAAGAGTTGTAATGGCATTGAAATAGTATTAAAACAGTAAGGCGGTAATTTATGGTTGGATTTAAAGTTGGTTGCATTTGGTATGAGATAGGTGCTGCTTCATTTTTACATTCCTTTTTTTCAACAGTTGCCTATAATTTAGAATGTGGAAATTGGGGCACAAGATTCCCGGTCATTATGAATGAATTGTATCAAGGAAAATTGGCAAATGCAAATGTCCCTAATGCCAAAGTAGAATTGAATACAATCGAAAACGAATTGAAAAATTTATCTCCAGATAAAGCGATATGGGATATTGAGGATCTGACAAAACAACCGCCTTGGGGCAATAAAATCAGTAATCAAATAACTGATTTATCAAATTATTTTATAACCAGTGACGGCAGAGATTTTTTAACGATATTTCAAAATGCCTTAGATGCTGCGATTGAAATAAAAAAAGATGTAATTATCTCGTCCGCTGTTTAAAGCATCACCATTTAAACCTCATATACAAAAAACAGATTCTCCAAGGGGGATGAACGGTATGAATATGTACTTTTCTGCAAGAACGCAGACGCTGGCACAGTTCAAAGAAGTCTATGACAAGCGACTTTTGAATGAAACACCCCAGGACGGCTCTCCTGTCATATTCTGCGCTATGGCGAATCAAACACCCCAAAACAGGTATGACATCGTGAAGTTTCTGATTGGCGAAGGTGCAGAATTGAAGGGCACAAATGAAGAAAGCGAAACACTGTTCCACATTCTGTTTTCTCGCCCTAAGCACATTATGGAGCAGACAGTGGAACTGACACAGATATTGATAGACGCCGGCGTAGATATAAATCAGTTGGACGCAAAACACAGAGCGGCTATTCAGTACCTTATCAGCCATCCGAAGTTTACCGACGAGGATTTTGCGCCGTTGTATGATGTCATATTCCAAAACTGCACGCTGGAAGTGAATGCAAAAAATGATTGGGGCTATACCCCGATTGAGCTTGCTCGGAAACTCCAGTATCGTGCGGATCTGCTTAAACGAATGACGGAATAATCTAAACGCCCTGCAAGACCTAAAATCTTGCAGGGCGTTTTACTGTCAAAATGTATGTAAGCCCGCAAGGCAGGGAAACCGCCCTGCGGTGTCGTTTTCGGTGTTAAAGCTATCTTTCTCTGTCGTGGGATCGGTGTTTGGATTTTGGTTGTCTGCCCTCTGCCTGCAACCGTTTGAGTTGGTCACGGACGCTTTGCTTTTCGGGCGGTACATACCGTTCTTTTTCGGTTGGTCTGCGGCTTTCCTTGACATTGCGCTCCCATTCGGCAAGTTCTCGGTTGTAGTTATCAACTACGGCTTCCGCCTTGCGGTAGGTTGCCATAAACGCCTGCACATCGGGATAACCGTCATCTTTCAAGATTTCGGGTAACACTTCCAGCATAGCGGAGATTTTTTCTTCTGTCTGCTGTATCTGCGCTTCTAACGCCTTTCGCTCCCTGCTCTTGAATATGCCCTTTGTTTCGGCAAGCTGTGCCTTTAACTTCGGTACTTCATCCTGCAAGCTGCGGATTTCTTTCGCCCTGTCCTGCACCCGTATCATCAGCTTTTGCATTGTACGGAATTCTGCCATATCCATACTGAGAATTGGCTTAGGCGGTAATGCTGTCTGCCGTATTAAGTTTTGTAAAAATTCCTTTGCCTTGCTCACGATACTGCGGAATAGGTTGGGCAGCCATCCGTTTGTCCTAATGGACTGGCTTGCTTTTTGGTGTATCTCCTCTTTCTTGATTTCCAGTATCTTTGTTTCCTCTATCCCCGATATGAGCGCCATATCCGCTGTTCTGTTCCATTCCTGCCTTGCGGCATTGTCAGCTTCAATCTCTGCGGCTTTGGGATTGTTCTTGCCGATTTTCTTGGTCGGCAGATAGATACTGTCGGGGTCGAACACCTTTAATCGCTGTTCAGGATCAGAAATATGCCGATTGATAAGGTCGGTATAATTCCTCTTGACTTCATCCAAAAACTGCTCGCTTTTGAAACGGTCATCCTTTACGGTGAATAGGTGCTGTTCATAAACGCCGCCCTTTGGGATCACAGTGCAGCCAACACGAATTTTGCCGTTTTCATCGGCTATCTCTTTCTTGGTACGCACTCGTTTTCCCGTTTCATCGTAGAATACGCTTCGGGTAGCGATTTTTATATCCGGCTCGGCAAGCAGACGCCGTTCGCTGAATATGAGGTGGATGTGATAATTGGTCTTTTTCTTATTGTGGTGGAGAGCTGATACACATTCCACATTGTACCGTTTGCGAAATTCCTCTGTGAAATCTTCAAGCACCTGCTGCGGTTCATAGGCGGTGTAAACTTCGGGCAAGGCAATAATTAGCTCCCTTGCTTCAATACACTTGCCGTCTGCTCCGCTTCGCTTAAACTCCTGCTGACACTCTTTTGCGAGGTCGCTCCAAAAATCATTATCTGCGGTGCGGTAGGTGGCATAGAGGTTTTCCTGCCTTGCGTGGCTTGTAATATACGATATTCTTCCCTTGACATTGGACAGCTTCGACATCTGAATAAAGCTGTGGCGTGTCATAAATCATCTCCGTTCTATACTGTAAAGGTGCGTTCTCATTTTGCAACCGGCAAGTCGGTTGCGGCTGTTTCGGCGGCAAGTGCCGACGGGACAGCTAACGAAAATTGCGTCAGCAATTTTCACTGTATCATAGCGGCGGTAGTGACCAGCAAGCTGTGATACAGGCTCCCCGCAGGGGCGAAATACCCAGAGTACAAATCGCAGATTTGTGCGAGGGGTGTATTTCGCTCTCAAACGCCGAGGGCTTAGAGAACGGTTTACTCAACTTTGCGGACATCATCCTGACACAGTAGATTTCTGCCCTGATTGACGGTCATAAAGTGTTCCAGTGTGTCCCTGCAGATAATGGTTTTTCGCCCGACCTTCAGAACAGGCAGCTTGCCCCAGTCTACCAGCTTTCGCATTGTGTTCCTGCCGATGCCGCTGATTTCAGCCGCTTCTTCGATCGTCATTCCCATTTTAATTGCGTTCATAATGCTGTTCTCCTTTCTGAAATACTCAAAATGCAGCTTTGACATTCTCATTATACTTATTTCACTATCGCCCGTCAACTCGTTTTGCAACCTTTTAAGAATTATTTTTAATATTTTTCGTAAATGGTGGTTGCAAATTAAGCTTGTATGTGCTATACTATACTCAAACAGGAGGTGAATTCCTTGAAAGAAGAAGTAATGTTTACCCCAAAACAAGTCGGGGAACGCATTAAGGAACGCAGAATAGAACTGAGACTTTCTATGCCGGAGCTTGGCAAGCGTATCGGTGTGAACAAGTCCACCATTCAAAGGTATGAAGCGGATGGCGTCGATCCGAAGCGAACGATGATTATTAACGGTCTTGCCGATGCACTTCTTACCACTCCCGAATGGCTGACGGGTCTTTCCGATGATAAGGAATACGACAGCAGGACGCTTTGCCAAAAGGACATAGAACAGCATATCAAGAAGTATCTTGATACAGTTTCCTCAACGGTCAGCGGAGAGCCGCACCAACAGTTGCTTACCACATTTCTCGGAAAGCTGATTGATTTATACTCTGTGCTTTGTCACTACTTTGCCGACGCTATGACAGAGGTTGACCGTGTTGCAGAGGACGAAGGCTTGAAGCAGTCGCTTATGCGATATGCTATCGAGTCGGGAGCGATTACCGAAAGAGTATATCGCAAAGAAATGGAATTACCTATCGAAGATATGAAGCGATTCCTTGACGGGATTTTACATATCTACGATGAAGGTTGCACCGCCGTAAAGATGGGCGATCTATTCGGGATAGTGACGGAAGCCGAGAATAGGCTTGCCGAAAAGAAAAATTCCGTGGCACCTTGACAATTAAAAATGCCGATTGAAAACAATCGGCAGAAGTGACATTATTCGTTTTACGCACACCATATGTCACAGTCCCGATTGCCACGGATAGAAAGGAGATTTTTATCTATGGCAAAAGGTTCTGTAAGAAAGAAAGGCAAAAAGTGGTACTACCGCTTTTATATCGAAGATGAAAGCGGCAGACAGGTACAGCGGGAGTTTGCGGGTACTGAAAGCAAAAGCGAAACGGAAGCCTTGCTCCGCAAAGCAATGGAGGATTACGAAGAAAAGAAATTCGTAGCAAAATCCGAAAATGCAACGGTGGCAATGCTGCTCGATATGTGGGTGGAGGAAGAACTGAAACCAAGCAATCTGAGCAACGGTACGGTGATGGCGTATCAAGGCACAGTCAACCGTATCAAGCAATATCCCATCGGCAGCAGAAAACTGAAAAGCGTGACCGCAGACCATTTGCAGGCGTTCATAGATTTTCTCAGCTTCGGCGGGGTAAATCCAGACGGTACGACTGCAAAGCCGCTCAGTAAAGGGTATTTGCGGCTATTCTCCGCCGTCCTGCAAGGGGCATTCCGTTTTGCGGTATTTCCCAAAAGGTTAATATCCTTCAATCCGATGCAGTATGTTGTTTGGCGAGGGAAAAAGGAAAACTATGAACTGTTTTCCGACGAAAACGGTGAAACGGCTTCCACGCCTACGCTTACTCACGAACAATATCTGAGGCTTGAGGATTTTCTGAGAGCAAAGGACAATCCCGCACTTCTCCCCATACAGATCGCATATTACACCGGACTTCGCATTGGCGAGGTCTGCGGGCTGACTTGGCAAGACATCAATCTTGAAAAGCAGTACCTCACGGTACGACGCAGTATGCGATACAACGGCGCAAGACACAAGACGGAGATAGGAGCGACCAAACGCAAGAAAATCCGCACCGTGGACTTCTGTGACACGCTGGCGGAGATCCTGCGGACAGCCAAGACCGAACAGCACAAGAACCGTTTCCGCTACGGAGAACTGTATATCCTCAACTTTTATAGTGAAGTCAAGGAAAAAGACCGTACTTACTACGAGGTATACAGTTTGCCGAGAACGGAGCAAGCTCCCGAAGGCTACAAGGAAATATCTTTTGTTTGCATTAGACCGGACGGCTCTTATGAAGCGCCGAGTACGGTGGGGCTTATGTGCAGGACGGCAAGCCGAAAGGTTGACGGCTTGGAGGGCTTCCATTTCCATCAACTTCGACACACATTCACAAGCAACCTGCTCTCTAACGGAGCTGCGCCGAAGGATGTGCAGGAGCTTTTGGGACACGCTGATGTCAGTACCACAATGAACATTTACGCTCACGCTACAAGGGAAGCGAAGCGTACTTCCGCAAGGCTACTGGATAAAGTAGTTGGCGGAGAATAAAAACTTTCCCTTGTTTCGGCTCATAAGGGCAAAAACAAGGGAAAATACATAAGGTCGGAACACAAGGCAAGCGAAAAGCCTTGAAAATACAGCGTTTTCAGAGGGTTAGATAGATAAATCGGAATTTGTCATATTCCCATCACATAGATCTGGCAAGGATTCCACTCATCCCATAACGTAGGGAACACTTCCAACTCCTTAAAGCCCAGAGAAATGTAGAACTGATTTGTATCGTCATAGGATTCATATTTCCCCATTTGAACAGTTTTGACCTGTATAAATGAATAACCCATTTCTTTTGCAGCCTTTTTCGCACGGTTAAAAAGTTCTTTTCCGATTCCCTTACGGTGATATTCTTCTAAGACGCCCATAACCGCAAGCTCAACCGTATCTTTCCCCGTCTGCTTGAGATACAAAAATCCCACGGCTTTTTCATTTTCTTCAGCACAAAAGAAAGTTCTTCCCGCACTGTCGCGGATATATTCTTCTCGTGCCTCCGGTATTCCAAACCATTCCGGCAATTCTTCCAATATATTTCTGGTTATTCTCTTTTTATCCTCATCATTTGCTATTTGAATAATATGCATGTCAAAAGTTCTCCTCCCAAAATCCCGATTTGTCTGCCCCTTAAAGTCCAAGTCCTTCAACCCACGCCGCAAGCTCC
>ERZ835541.2762-NODE-2762-length-13440-cov-4.050280_pt1 | contig 13440 bp, 9 predicted proteins | sample MGYA00519945_ERZ835541 | MGnify/ENA primary metagenome ERZ835541 (study PRJEB31850, sample SAMEA3708780) | human gut metagenome | biome: human gut; feature: human-associated habitat; material: faeces | place: China | collected 2014 ...
TACCGGATTATTATGTGCCATGATCACCTGTCTGGCGATGGCAAATAACAGCACCTCAAACACAGTGGAAGGCTTGTGCTGATAAAGCATACGGATCAGCTCGACACCAATGATCAAATTGAAACAGGTTTCTACCAGGTCTTCGTAATTTGGATAAATATTCAGATCCGGAACATTTGGCATGGACAGGATCAGCTGGACAAGCAGAATGATGATTCCGGCAGCCAGAACGAATGAAATGATAAATTCCAGAAGTACGGTCAGCTTATGGAGTGCTGCGTTTAAGTATTTTTTCATAAAAAATCCCCCTTGTTCGTTGTATACAAAGATTGTAACGGATACAAGGGGGAAGTGTAAAGAAAAATCTATAGTTTTTTACTGGAAATTGCTTCTCTTACGGAGTTTCGGATCCAGAATCTTTTTACGGATACGCAGGCTCTTCGGTGTGACTTCCAGAAGTTCATCGGTATCGATGAAATCAAGTGCTTCTTCCAGACTGAGGATTCTCGGCGGAGTAAGCTTTAAGGCTTCATCAGCACTTGAAGAACGGGTATTGGTAAGGTGTTTGGTCTTACATACATTCAGTTCGATATCATCTGTCTTCGCATTCTGACCGATTACCATACCGGAGTAAACCTTTTCACCAGGTCCGATGAAGAGTGTTCCACGATCCTGTGCGTTGAACAGACCGTAAGCTACAGCTTCACCTGTCTCGAAGGCGATCAGGGATCCCTGGCTTCTGTACTGGATATCTCCTTTATACGGAGCGTAGCAGTCAAAGGCTGTGTTCATGATACCGTTACCTTTTGTATCGGTCAGGAATTCTCCACGATAACCGATCAGACCTCTTGACGGGATGGAGAATTCAAGACGGGTGTATCCGCCATTAGACATTCCCATGTTGCGGAGTTCGCCTTTTCTCTGGCTTAATTTATCAATAACTGTACCTGTAAATTCATCCGGTACATCAATGTATACGGTTTCCATTGGCTCGAGCTGCTTGCCGTTTTCGTCTTTTTTGTAAAGAACTTCGGCTTTGCTGACTGCGAACTCATAACCTTCACGACGCATGTTTTCAACGAGGACGGAAAGATGAAGCTCTCCACGTCCGGATACCTTGAAGCTGTCTGTGTTGTCTGTCTCTTCAACACGAAGGCTGACGTCTGTATTCAGTTCACGGAACAGACGGTCACGGAGGTGACGGGAAGTGACGAATTTACCCTCCTGTCCTGCAAACGGACTGTCGTTGACAACGAACTGCATTGCGATCGTAGGCTCGGAAATCTTCTGGAATTCGATCGGAACCGGATTGTCCGGCGAACAGATCGTATCACCGATGGAAATATCTGCAATACCGGAGATTGCAACGATAGAACCGATGCCTGCTTCTTTTACTTCTACTTTATTCAGACCGTCAAATTCATATAATTTGCTGATCTTTACTTTTTTCTGTTTGTCCGGATCATGATGGTTTACAACAACTACATCCTGGTTGACAGAAATCGTTCCGTTATCGACTTTTCCAACACCGATACGGCCAACGTATTCATTGTAATCGATGGTGCTGATCAGCATCTGTGTACCTGCATCAGGATCTCCTTCCGGAGCCGGGATGTAATCCAGGATGGTCTCAAACAGAGGAACCATGTCTTTCGGTTCATCGTCGATATTGTAAGTTGCATATCCGTCTCTTGCAGAAGCAAAAAGGAACGGGCAGTCAAGCTGTTCGTCGGATGCGCCAAGATCGATGAGAAGTTCAAGAACTTCATCGATAACTTCATCCGGACGTGCTTCCGGACGGTCGATCTTGTTGATACATACGATAACCGGGAGCTTCAGTGCAAGAGCTTTTTTCAAAACGAATTTGGTCTGTGGCATGGCACCTTCAAAAGCGTCAACCAGAAGAACCACTCCATTGACCATCTTAAGGACACGTTCTACTTCTCCACCGAAATCGGCATGTCCAGGAGTGTCAATGATATTGATCTTTGTATTTTTATAAACAACTGCAGTGTTTTTGGAAAGAATGGTAATTCCACGTTCACGTTCGATATCGTTGGAATCCATTACTCGTTCGGCTACTTCCTGATTTTCACGGAAAACACCGCTCTGTTTTAAAAGTTCATCTACTAATGTTGTTTTACCATGGTCAACATGGGCGATGATAGCGATATTTCTAATGTCTTCACGTTTTGTCTTCATATTCTCAAAACCCTTCTTATTACCTATTTAAAGTTACAACCCGTATAGTTTATCACATTTTGAAAAATTTACAAGTAGAAAGAAAAAATTTTGACTTTCTGCAAAAAAAGAGTTTACTTTTTGTTCTAAAAACTGGAAAAGCTTCATAGATTAGATAGTGATCAAGAGTAAGAACGCGGTAAAATACGCCTGCGAAGAGGAAGGAGATTTACATTATTATGTCAGATAAGATTATTGAAAATAACCAGGTAACGATCATGGGAAAGGTAGCAACTGAATTTTCGTTCAGCCATGAGGTCTTCGGAGAAGGCTTTTATATGGTAGAGGTAGAAGTGAAAAGACTGAGCAATTCAGAAGACCGTATTCCGCTGATGATCTCAGAGAGGCTGATCGACGTGACACAGGATTATACCGGAGAGTATATTATGGTGCACGGACAGTTCCGCTCTTACAATCGGCATGAAGAGCAGAAAAACCGTCTGGTATTATCCGTATTTGTACGGGAGATTTCCTTTATGGAAGAAGAACCTGACGGGACAAAGACCAACAGTATCTGGCTGGATGGCTATATCTGCAAGGAACCGATCTACCGGAAGACACCGCTTGGAAGGGAGATCGCAGATCTTTTGCTTGCGGTTAACCGCCCATATGGAAAATCTGATTACATTCCATGTATCTGCTGGGGGAGAAATGCAAGATATGCTTCCGGCTTTGAAGTGGGAGAGCATGTACAGCTTTTGGGAAGGATCCAGAGCAGGGAATATGTAAAACGGATTTCAGATACCGAGACAGAAAAGAGGGTTGCTTATGAAGTTTCGGTCAGTAAACTGGAAAAGACTCTGATTGACAGTGCCTGCATTTAATGCTAAACTTAATTTGATCGTTTGGTATTATAAAGCAACATGTCAGGAGGAATATTATGGCTATATTTACAGGATCAGGAGTGGCACTTGTAACGCCGTTTCATGAGGACGAGAGTATAAATTATGACAAACTGGATGAAATGCTGGACTACCATTGTACACATGGGACCGACAGTATTATCATCTGCGGAACAACAGGTGAATCTTCTACTTTATCAGAAGAAGAGCACATGGAATGCATCAAATTTGCAATCGAGCGTGTCAAGGGAAGAATCCCGGTGATCGCAGGTACCGGTTCCAACAGTACCTACACAACGATCCAGATGTCAAAAGAGGCAGTAGAAGACGGTGCAGACGGACTGCTGCTTGTAACACCATATTATAACAAATGTACACAGGACGGACTGATCGCACATTATACCGCTGTTGCAAAAGAAGCAAAAGCACCAATCATCCTTTACAGTGTGGCGAGCCGTACCGGTGTGAATATTGCTCCGGAGACAGTTGCAGCTTTACATAAAAATATAGAGAATATTGTTGCGGTAAAAGAAGCATCAGGCAATATTTCCCAGATTTCAAAGATCATGCAGCTGACAGATGGCAAGATCGATCTGTATTCAGGCAATGATGACCAGATCGTACCGCTCCTTTCTGTTGGAGGAAAGGGTGTCATCTCAGTTCTTGCGAACGTGGCTCCGCAGTATACACATGACATCTGTGCAAAGTTCTTTGAAGGAGATGTCAAGGGAAGCTGTAAGATGCAGCTGGATGCGATTCCGCTGATCGAGAAGTTATTCTGTGAAGTGAATCCGATTCCGGTTAAAAAGGCTTTAAATCTGATGGGATGGCAGGCAGGTCCTCTGCGTATGCCTTTGACAGAGATGACAGAAGCACATACAGCACAGCTTGCAAAAGAACTGGAAGCATTTGGAATTAAACTGGCATAATAAAGGGTCAGATTATAGAGAAAAGGGACTGACTGGAGTATCCATCAGTTCCTTTTGTGCTATACAGGAATTTGTGAAAAGATACACAAGAAAATGGAGATAACAAGGAGGAATACAAAATGGTTAAGGCAATTATGCATGGATGTAACGGAAAAATGGGACAGGTGATCTCGGGACTTGTAAAGGAGGATGATGTGATCGAGATCGTGGCAGGTATTGATAAATTCACCGGAATCGAGAATCCGTACCCGGTATTTACAAGCCTCGCAGAGTGTGATGTGCAGGCAGATGTTGTGATTGATTTCTCAAACGCAGCAGCAGTTGATGAGCTTCTGGATGTATGTGTGGAGAAAACTCTTCCGGTTGTTCTTTGCACAACAGGACTTTCTGAGGAACAGCTTGCAAAGGTGAAAGAAGCAGGAGAAAAAGTTGCGGTTCTCCGCTCTGCAAATATGTCACTGGGAGTCAATCTTTTGATGAAGCTTTTAAAGGATGCAGCAAAGGTTCTTGCTCCTGCAGGCTTTGATATTGAAATTGTAGAAAAACATCATAATCAGAAAATTGATGCTCCAAGTGGAACAGCGATCGCACTTGCAGATTCGATTAATGAAGCGATGGCTGACCAGTATGTATACAATTATGACCGCAGCCATGAACGAAAAAAACGTGAGAAAAACGAAATCGGGATCGTTGCAGTACGTGGAGGTACGATCGTTGGACAGCATGACGTCATCTTTGCAGGGGCAGATGAAGTGATCGAATTCCACCACACTGCATATTCAAAAGCAATTTTTGGAAAAGGTGCAGTTGAAGCTGCCAAATTCCTGGCTGGAAAACCGGCAGGAATGTACGATATGAGTGATGTGATCGGACTGTAAGCAGAAAAAGCTTTTATACAAGAGGGAGGAAGTTATGAAAGCATTAGAGGAGAAATATCTGGAAGGGCTGTCGGAATTATTTCCATCAATCGCAGCTGCGTCCACAGAAATTATTAACTTACAGGCAATCGTGAATCTTCCAAAAGGAACGGAACATTTTCTGACGGATATTCACGGAGAATATGAAGCGTTTGCACATGTGCTGAAGAACGGATCGGGTTCGGTAAAGCGCAAGGTCGATGATGTATTTGCAAACACAATGAGCAGCCGGGACAAGCAGACACTGGCAACCTTGATCTACTATCCGCGGGAGAAGATGGAGCGGATCCGGGAAGAAGAACAGAATATGGATGACTGGTACAAGATCATGCTGTACCGTCTGATCGAGGTAGCAAAACGTTCGGCGAGCAAATATACCAGATCGAAGGTCAGAAAAGCACTCCCGAAGGATTTTGCATATGTGATCGAGGAACTGATCACAGAAAAGTCAGGAATGACAGATAAGGAATCATATTATAATTCGATCATCAGTACAATTATCCAGATCGGAAGAGCGGAGGAATTTATTGTAGCCTTGTGTGAACTGATCCAGCGTCTGGTTGTGGATCACCTGCATATTGTCGGTGATATTTACGACAGAGGTCCGGGACCGCATCTGATTATGGACAAGCTGATGGAGTATCATTCGGTGGACATCCAGTGGGGGAATCATGATATCCTGTGGATGGGAGCGGCAGCGGGGCAGAAATGCTGTATTGCGAATGTAATCCGTATCTGTGCCCGCTATGGGAATCTGGATATTCTGGAGGATGGATATGGGATCAATCTGCTTCCGCTTGCAACTTTCGCATGGAAACAGTATGCAAAAGATCCCTGTGAATGCTTTTTATTAAAAGGGCAGGACAATTGCAAACCACAGGAGCTGGAACTGAATATGAAAATGCACAAGGCAATTTCTGTTATCCAGTTCAAAGTAGAAGGACAGGCAGCAGAGCTTTATCCGGAATTTGGTTTCCAGAGAAGAAACTTTCTGGATAAGATCAACTACGAGGAAGGGACTATAACGATAGGAGGAAAAATCTATCAGCTTCTGGATGATTATTTTCCGACCATAGATCCGAAGAATCCATATCAGCTTTCAGCTGAAGAAGAAGAGATCATGAACCGCCTGGTGAAAGCGTTCCAGAGCTGTGAAAAATTGCAGAGGCATATGCGTTTTCTTTTGAACAAAGGAAGTCTTTACAAGATTTATAATTCCAATTTGCTGTATCACGGCTGTGTTCCACTGAATGATGACGGATCACTCAGAAAGGTAAAGATATACGGTAAAAGCTATCAGGGAAGGACACTTTATGATGTGATGGAGTCCTATGTGAGAAAAGGATTTTTTGCGGTAGATCCGGATGAAAAGAAAAAAGGGCGTGACCTGATGTGGTATATCTGGCAGGGTGCGAATTCTCCTCTTTTCGGCAAAGATAAAATGGCGACCTTTGAGCGTTATTTCCTTGCAGAAAAGGAGCTGTGGAAAGAGAAAAAGAATGCGTATTATCTTCTTCTTGAAGATGAAAATGTGATGAACGGAATTCTGGATGAATTTGGCCTGGACAGAGAAATTTCCCATATCATCAACGGACATGTTCCGGTGAAAACGAAAAATGGAGAGAATCCGGTCAAATGTGGTGGAAAAGTGCTTGTTATTGATGGCGGATTTTCAAAAGCGTACCAGAAAGAAACCGGAATTGCAGGATACACGCTGATCTATAATTCCTATGGACTGATCCTTGCGGCGCATGATCCGTTTGAATCGACGGAGGCCGCCATTGAAAAAGAAAGAGATATCCATTCGGACAGTGTGATCGTAAAACGGACACTCGAACGCAAGACGGTAGGAGATACTGATGTTGGAAAAGTACTGAAGGAACGGATCGCGGATCTGGAGGCATTGCTGGACGCTTACAGAAGTGGTCAGATCATCGAAAAAATGTAACTGTTCAGAGCCAAGCAAAATTTCATAAAACAGGTGTAAAATGCTTGCATTTTTAAGACTGTTTTTGAAATTTTATTTGGCGGATACGCCACACTGACGAAATGCGTAGCATTTTGGAGGTTGGCTCTGAACAGTTACATAAATTTTTTTAAAATCAAACATAAGAAAAAGTGAAAATATAAGCGCAAATCAAAGAGTTAACAATGTATTAAGAAAAAGTGAAGTCTGATATCAGTTTTACAGACTTTTCAATGACCGGAAACTGGAATAGCATAGAACAGGGGAATGAAATTCAAAGGAGTTTAAGTGTATCATGAATTAAAGGAGAAGAATAATGGGATACAATTACTGGAACGGAACAGAAGCGGCACACCGCCGTGTTATGATGAAGGCGGCAGGATATTCGGATGAAGATATCCGTCAGAAACCGCATATTGGAATACCGAATTCTTATATGGCAGGTTCTCCCGGAACTGCGCATCTTCGCCAGGTGACAGAAGCTGTAAAAGAGGGAATCTGGGCAGCAGGAGGAATTCCGGTAGAATTCGGAATCCCGGCTACTTGCGGAAATGTGGCAAATGGTGCGGATGAGATGAAGTATGAGCAGGTGGGAAGAGATATCGTGGCAATGTCCATCGAATTTGTATCCAGAATACATAATTTCGATGCGATCTGCTGTGTGGCATCCTGTGATCTGATCATTGCCGGATGTTATCTGGCAGCGTGCAGATTGGATATTCCGGCTCTGGTAGTGACCGGGGGATCAATGCAGGCCGGAAATTACTGTGGTAAGACAGTTGTAGAGGCAGATCTGGATGCGGCAAGATTCTCAGGTGCTTCCGAAGCTGAGTTATTTGAAATGGAAGAAAGCGTCTGCCCGTCTTTTGGTGCATGCCCTTCTATGGGAACAGCCAATACGATGCAGATGTTAGGTGAGGTATTGAACCTTGTTATGCCGGGAACATCTACGATTCCTGCATCAGATAATGCAAGACTTCGTGCTGCAAGAACAGCAGGAAAATACATGGTACAGCTTGCTAGGTCCGGAAAGACACCAAAAGATCTGATCACCAAAGATGTTCTGGAAAATGCGATCATGTTTGATATGGCAGTTGCAGGATCAACCAATGCGGTACTGCATATCCTGGCATACGCATATGAACTTGGTATCAAGCTTACACTGGCAGATTTTGAAAAGTATGCGAAGGAAATTTACTGCATCAATGCAGTGATTCCAAGCGGACCGTATACAGTTGTAGATTTTCATTATGCCGGCGGTGTAAAGCAGGTCATGAAGCAGCTTGCCGGTAAAATCCATACCGATGCGCCGACGATTTACGGGGATACAACTTGGGGTGAACTCCTCGATTCTGTGAAAAGCGCGCCAAATAAAGTCATTCATTCGCTGGAAGATCCTGTAGCAAAAGAACCGGGACTTAAAATCATGCGGGGAAATATTTCTCCGGCAGGGGCGATCGTACGTCCGACAGCAGTATATGAAGAAGTAAAATACATCAAAGGTGCGGCAAAAGTGTATGAATGCGATCAGGATGCATATAGAGCCATTATGGCAGGCGAGATTGTTGCGGGGGACATTCTTGTTATCCGCTATGAAGGCTGTAAAGGAGCACCGGGTATGAAAGAGCTGATGCTTAGTATCGATGCGCTGATCGGACTTGGACTTGATAAAAAGGTCGGGCTTATCACAGACGCGCGTTTCTCCGGATTCAACTACGGAGCAATTGTTGGACATGTTTCTCCGGAAGCTTATGACGGCGGTGTGATCGCTTTGATCGAAAATGGTGATGAAATTGAGATGGACATTGCAGGGGGAACCGTCAATCTTCTCGTATCTGATGAGATTTTAGCAGAAAGAAGAAAATCCTGGGTACGTCCGCCGCTTAAGCAGCAGAAGGGTGTTTTAAATATTTACGCACAGAACTGCAGACCGGCAGAAGAAGGCGGTGCAATGCAGCCATGGGCACTGGATGCAGACTACGGATATCATCACGAATAAAAGTATTGGTATGGATAAGGAGAGAACGGGTATGTTATTGCTTTCAAAAGAGGATATTAAAAGTGTAATTACAATGAAAGATATGATCGAAGCGGATAAGCAGGCATTTAAGATGGTTGTCGATGGTACGGTAGATACACCGCTTCGTACAGTCATCAATGGAAAATATGACGGCGCATTTCTGTTTATGCCGGCCTATGCTCCGGAATTAGATGCAGCAGCCATGAAGGTGATCAACATTTTTCCACACAATATCGATAACAATCTGATGACATCACCGGCGCAGACTATGCTGATCGACGGAAAGACAGGGTATGTGATCGCGATGCTGGATGGAACTTATGTGACACAGCTTCGTACGGGGGCCTCTTCCGGTGCAGCATTCGATCTGCTTGGGAAAAAGGAATGTAAAAAAGGTGCAATGATCGGTACAGGGGGACAGGCAGCAGCTCAGCTTGAGGCAATGCTCGCAGCAAGAAAGCTGGAAGAAGTAAAGATCTTTGACCTGAATGAAGAAAGATGCAAAGCATTTGCCGAAGAAATGCAGAAGGAACTGGCCAAATATGGTGCAACAATCATACCGGCCAAGGATTCGGATGACTGTATCGAAGATGCAGATCTGATCATCACAGTGACGCCTTCGGCAAAACCGGTATTTGACGGGACAAAGGTAAAAGCCGGTGCAACCATCAGCTGCGTAGGTACCTATGAACCGCACAAGCATGAGCTGGATCCGGCTGTTCTGCCGAGAGCATCTAAGATCATCTGTGATTCAAAAGAGGCGGCACTTTCAGAAACGGGGGATCTTCTGATTCCGATCGCAGACGGAATCATTACAGAAGAGGATGTGCTTGGAAGTCTTGGAGATGTGATCAATGGAAAGATCAAAGGACGTGAAAATGACGAAGAAATTATCGTATATGAAACCGTAGGAGTTGCTGCGCAGGATCTGGTGGCAGCAAAGGTGATTTATGATAAGGCAGTAGAAGCCGGAAAAGGACTTCGCTGGGGAGAATAATCTAAAAAGAGGATGTAAATACAAAAAACACGGAATATTTCCGTGTTTTTGTATTTTAAAGAATAGCTTTGTGATAAGATAAACAAGAACAATAATTTAAAGAAAAGGAAACAAGAGAAATGCTAACTACATGGATTCAGGCAGTATACCAATTTTTATGGGGAGATCTTTTCAGGATACCACTTCCGGGAGGTTCCTCTTTTGGTGTGTCACTGCTTATTATTTTACTGATTCCCACAGGAATCTATTTTACGATCAGAACAAGATTTTTGCCGGTTCGTCTTTTTGGAGATATGGTTCGCGCGCTTACCGGGAAAAAGAAGGAAGATGGCAGTCTGTCGACTTTTCAGACACTGATCGTCTCAACTGCAACAAGAGTCGGAATGGGAAATCTGGTAGGAGTAGTCGCTGCCGTTTCCGCAGGCGGTGCCGGTGCGGTATTCTGGATGTGGATCACAGCAGTCATCGGTTCTTCAACCGCTTTTATCGAGGCAACGCTTGCACAGCTTTATAAAGAGAAAGATCCGCTTTACGGAGGCTACCGCGGAGGTCCGGCATATTATATGCATCATTATGTAGAGAGACGGACAGGAAAGACAAAGAAACATGTCGGTATTGCGGTGCTCTTTGCAATCTCAGGGCTTATCTGCTGGGCCGGGATCAGTCAGGTGATCAGTAATTCGGTTGCATCTTCTTTTGAAAATGCATTTGGGATTCCGCCAATTTTTACGACGGTGATTCTGGTAGCCGTTGCTGCAGTGATCGTACTGCGAAAAAATGCTACAGTAAAGGTGTTGGATATTCTGGTTCCAATCATGGCAGTCTGCTATTTTGTGATTACGATAGTCATTATCTTATTGAATATCCGAAGCCTTCCGGGTGTATTTGAGCGGATTATCCAGGAAGCGTTTGGAATCCGTCAGGCAGCAGCCGGAGGGTTCGGAGCAGTTCTTATGAATGGTGTAAAAAGAGGGTTATTTTCCAACGAAGCGGGTTCGGGATCAGCACCATGCGCAGCTGCGGCTGCAGAATGTGATACGCCTGTAAAAGCAGGATTTATACAGGCATTGGGTGTATTTATAGATACAATTGTGATCTGCAGCTGTACGGCGATGATCATGCTTCTTGTGCCGGAAAAGATGATAGCAGGACTGGAAGGAATGGAGCTTTTGCAGACAGCAATGAATTATCATCTCGGTAAATTTGGCGTGATCTTTATTGCGGTTACGTTGTTCCTTTTCAGCTTTTCAACGTTTCTTGGAATCCTGTTTTATGCAAGAGGAAATGTGGCATATCTTTTAGGGGATAAGTGGTGCTGGCAGACAGCATATAAAATCCTCGCACTTGTAATGCTCTTTATCGGAGGAATTGCGGCTTATCATATTGTATGGGATCTTGGCGATGTGGGAATCGGACTTATGACGATTTTTAATATTGTGACTTTGTATCCTATGGGTGGAGAGGCACTGGAGGAATTGAGGAAGTACGAAAAAAATAAACAGTAGGAGAAACTGGAGAATGTCAAAAGATGAATATTTAATTACAGATGCGCCTCTTAAAGCATTAACTGTTTTTGCAATGCCTATGATTTTAGGCAGCTTTTTTCAACAAGTATATAATATGGCTGATTCTATTATCGTAGGTCAGTTTGTTGGTTCGTCTGCACTGGCGGCAGTCGGTGCCTGCGCTGCACTTACGAATGTCTTCATTTGTATAGCATTGGGTGCCGGTGTAGGTGCCGGAGTACTCGTGAGCCGTTATTTTGGAGCCAGAGATTATAGTAAAATGAAAACAATTGTGTCAACATCATTGATCAGCTTCCTGATTCTAAGCGTACTTCTGGGTATATTTGGCTTTTGTTTTTCCCATTCGATGATGAGTTTATTACAGACACCTGCTGATATACTGGATGAAGCAGTACTGTACCTTCGTGTTTATTTTGTGGGATTTCCGTTTCTGTTTATGTATAACATCCTTTCAACGATGTTTACCTCGATCGGTGAATCAAAGATTCCTTTGGGACTGTTGATATTTTCTTCTATTTTGAATATTTTTATGGATCTCTGGATGGTGGCCGGACTTGGTTTGGGGGTATTTGGTGCAGCTCTTGCAACCCTCATTGCGCAGGGGATTTCGGCAGTGTTTTCACTTCTGATTTTCTTTAGCCGGATGCGTCGATATAAAAGTCATTTTGACTGGTTTGATGGGAAGGAATTGCATTCCATGCTTCGGATCGCTGTGCCATCTGTTCTTCAGCAGTCTACAGTGTCAATTGGCATGATGATCGTACAGGCAGTTGTAAATCCATTCGGTACACAGGCACTTGCCGGTTATTCGGCAACGATGCGGGTAGAGAACGTTTTTTCACTGATTTTTGTATCCATTGGAAATGCAGTTTCACCGTATGTTTCCCAGAATTTTGGCGCAAAGAAAATGGAACGTATCAAAAAAGGATATCATGCGGCACTGGTTTTGGATTTATGTTTTGCAGTTCTTGCTTTTATAGTCATTGAAACGCTGCATACCCAGATTTCCTCGTTATTCCTGGGGAAAGACGGAACCGCCCTGGCATATCAGGTGTCCGGGGATTATATGAGATGGCTTGGTTACTTTTTCATTTTTATGGGTATCAAGATGGCAACAGATGGAGTCCTCCGTGGACTTGGTGTTATGCGCCCGTTTCTCGTCGCCAATATGGTAAACCTTGCAATCCGCCTGACAGTTGCTTTGATTTTTGCACCTCGTTTTGGTATCGAATTTGTCTGGCTTGCCGTACCGGCTGGCTGGTTTGCCAATTTTGTGATTTCCTATGTGGCACTTAGAAAATCGTGGCCAACTGATAAAGCAGCTTCAGTTTGCTAACTGTCTGTTTATTCCGGAAATAGAATTACCCGCACCAACGGTGCGGATAATAGCATAAGTCAGCAAGAATATAAAATCAGAAATATAATGCCGAAAATCCTTATGGAAGCGGATGACCTGCAGCCAGGTACAGCTCATACCATTCTTCGCGAGTCAGTGTTATCTCACATGCTGCGATAATTTCTTTCAGGCGGCTTTCGCTTGCAGTTCCGGTAATGATTTGCATATTTGCCGGGTGGCGTAAAATCCACGCAGCCGCAATGGTAGTGTCGCTGACATTATATTTTTCAGCCAGTACATGAATCTTTTGATTCAGCTCCGGGTATTCGTCATTTCCGAGAAAGCATCCTTTCCATGCCGGCATTTGAAATGGTGACCAGGCCTGGAGGGTGATATCGTGTAGGCGGCAGTAGTCGAGCAGACTTCCGTCGTGGTCAATTGAACCGGGGGTTTCCATATTGACTTCCATGCCATTTGCAACAAGATTGGAAACCGGAATGCTGAATTGAACCTGGTTGACAACGAGCGGTTGGCAGACATACTTCTGCAGTAGTGCAATCTGCATCGGTTTGTGGTTTGAAACACCAAAATGGCGGACCTTTCCGCTCTCAAACAGAACATCAAATGCGGCAGCAACCTCTTCCGGTTCTACGAGTGCATCCGGAC
>ERZ835541.2764-NODE-2764-length-13434-cov-6.524180_pt1 | contig 13434 bp, 9 predicted proteins | sample MGYA00519945_ERZ835541 | MGnify/ENA primary metagenome ERZ835541 (study PRJEB31850, sample SAMEA3708780) | human gut metagenome | biome: human gut; feature: human-associated habitat; material: faeces | place: China | collected 2014 ...
TTGGGTACGCGACACCCGATAAAGCCCGCCGTTATGGGATTTCCTGCGGACAAGGTGGCCTGCCGGATGCAAACTTTCGAGTTTTTTGGTATATATCGCAACTGACGGTATTTATCGGAAAAAAGCGGAAGTTGTCGGAAGATGATTCGACCGACCTACGACGAAAAATGTTGAAAAAGAAGTCCTTTTTAACGTCAGAACGTCGCAATTCGAACCCATTTCAAAATGCCGATTTTTCGGGAAAAATGAGAGAAAAACAGGCATTTTTGGCACGTTGGAGAGATGTTGGAGAGAAAAACAGGAGAGAACAAAAAAGCTCAATTTTCCTTATTGTTATGGGCATTTACAGAAGTGCGTTGACTAAATTTTATGCAAATTCCCCTTTGCCTCAAAAATCAAACCGTCCCTGCCTGCTGTTGATGAGTTCGAATAATGGACGGTGATTCTAGTGGATTACAGTTACGACTTTGCAAAAATCAAGGCAAACTACCCTGAAAAAATCGGGCTGGAGCAGATGCGCGTCATCTGCCATATCAGCAAAAAGACGGCGCGTTACCTGCTGACAAGCGGGCTTGTTCCCTGCATAGATACCGGCAAGAAAACCCGCCAGTACATCATCAATACAAAAGATGTTATCACGTATCTTAAAAAGCGTCAATCCCAACCGGAAAAATTCTCGGCACCGACCGGGTATTACTCAGCGAGCTGGAACAAAGGCGGCAAGCCCAAAATGCTGACCTTACGGGAATGGGCAAATCTGGATACCGCCAAAAGCAGAAAGAAGTTTCAGGACTTTCTTACCCTGAAAACGCAGCCCTACAGCGATGTGCTGAGTGTTGCCGAAGCAAGCCGGCTTACCGGCTATCACCACAACACCCTGACGAATTGGTGCCATAACGGTTACATCCGATACTTTGAAATCAGTGGTGGGTATATGATTCCCAAATCTTGTCTGCTGAATTTTCTGCTTAGTCCTCATATTCTGGACAGCTATCGACCTTCTAAAAAGATGGTTGACCTTGCGAAAGAATTCAGCCGACAGGGCAAATCGACAAAAAAGCCCACCGCCAAATGAGTGCCATAGAGAAAAGCAGCGTCCCCCGAATGTAAAACGGAGGACGCTGTTTTTATAGCCCTATTTCAACTGGTGACAATTTGTCACCGGTTGGCGCATGACAGTCGTCGGCATTAGGCAGCGACATATAGCTTCTGCTATTTCCAACTGCCTACAATTTGTAGTCATTTCATAAACCGTATGCTTTGGAGCTATTTCAGATTATGCCCTATTAAATCGAAGCATTTGAATTCGGCCACTAACAGCGGCGGCAATTTTCGCGGCTCGTCCATCATCAAACTGGGCGGCTGTTTGGAAGATTTCTTCTACTTTATTGGAAAATCCATCAAGGCGCTCCAGTGGCAGGTCCACATAAGGCGCAATCAGCTTTAGCTGTGATTGCTGTGAGGTTTCAAACGGTTTGGCCGGAACCATCGCCTCTGCGCAGATTGCGCGGGTGAGCGTCATCTGCCAAAGGCTTGTGCCGCTGTCATAGATGGGCGCTGTTCCTTTCCATTCCAGCGTTTCGGAATCACGCAGGAAACCGAAGTTTCCTAAATGGCGATCTGTGTTGGCTAAGATGAAATCGGCAGCCAGCATATTGCAGACCGCTTTCTTTGCATCAGGGAATCCGACGGTTCGGCAGCAAGCGTTGAAGTGTTCCCAGTTGGAAATACCCTGCGCTTGCGGCAGCAGCCGCATAAATTGGGCGGCTGTGACAAGCTCGGTGTGGTCATTGGTAAAACACGCGCAGGCGGACATAACCTGCCCGCCCTGCTCTACGAGCCAGTAGGGAACGTGCGGCATACCAAGCGCATCATACAGAGCCGTGGCAACGATTTCGTTGTAAGGCTCCTGCTGGTAAATGCCCGATCCTGCTTTTAAGAGGATTCGTTTTCCGTCCGCAATGCGCCAGCGCTTTTGTAAAAAGCCGTCTGAGGTGTTGCAGGGGGAACACAAATCCGGCTGTGCCGAGAGAGCCCCCTCGCCAAACAAAGCGCGTCCCACATCATCAGAAAAGTCGTTCTCGTAGAAATTTACATCTCGCCAATTCTGTGGGGCATCGCAGGGCGTGACCCAATACTGGTCTGAAAGGCTCAGCCCGCTGCATTTGACAAGCAGAAGTTCAGCGTAAGGGATATGCAGCGTTTCCAAGGCGCGCTCCAGCCCGGAACGGCTTGCCGGGATACCGCGCCCTGCCCACCATTTGCGCAGGGACAGAACATCAAAGCTGCCATCGCTATGCTTTGCGCCAAGGGGAATCCTCTGCGCCGAAAGAACCTCTGCCACATCAATAATGTCGCCGGTCTTTTCCGCTATTTCAATAACAGCCACTTGATGATTGCGCTGCATCAGGAAAAATCGCATTCTGCTCACCTGCCTTACCTTATAGAACGATTATACTCTATTCGGCGGGGCTTTGCAATCTGCGTTTTTGTCGCAGCGTCAATTCTTTTCTATACACCAAGGGGGAAGTATATCTTTTTTCGGGAAATGGGGTGCCGTCTGTGTTTTCCCCCACACCCCCTTTCAGCCAGCTGAAGTGACAAATAGCCAGCTAAAAACAAATAATCGTATCCTTGGCACCTTACCTATTTTGTAGGCAAGGTGCTTTTTTCATACAGAAACGGAGGTCACCCCCATGGGAAAATACCAAAAGAATATTGAAGCTGCCCGCCGAATTACCGTGATGCAGTATTTGGAAACCTATCACCCCGGCGAACTTGTGCGCAAAACGGATCGCGAGTACTGCACTCGGACGCACGATAGCCTGATCATCACGCCTGCCAATGGATTCTTCCACTGGTTTTCGCGTAATGTAGGCGGCAACAACGCCATTGATTATCTGACCAAGGTGGAGGGCATGGACTTTGTATCAGCGGTTCGTCTGCTGAACGAGATGACACCGGTCACTGTTTCTTTTCAACCGGCTAAGGCAGCGCCTGTAAAGCCGCACGAGCCTCGTCCATTTACACTTCCTACCCCGGATCGAAACGCCGAAGCCGTTGCTGCCTACCTGATGCACCGCGGTATCAGCCCTAAGGTCCTGCGCTACTGCGTGGGCAGCGGCATCCTGTACCAGACCACGCGCGGCAACTACCGCAACTGCGTTTTTGTGGGCAAGGATGAGGGCGGCGTTCCGCGTTCTGCTTTTCAGCGCGGCTGTCAGGGAACCTACCGTGGTGATGTCACTGGCAGCCAAAAGAAATACGGATTTCTGATGCAAGCGGAAAACCCGGACTGCGATACCGTGGAGCTGTACGAGGCCCCGATTGATGCTATGTCCGGCGCGACCTTGCGGCAGTATACAGACATCGGAAAGTGGCGCAGTGTGCATTATCTGGCACTGGGCGGGCTGAACTATCTGCCCATCGACTACTTTTTGCAGCAGCATCCGCAGGTGAAAAATGTGGTGCTCTGCTTTGACCGTGATGAACCGGGGCTGCGCTTTACCGAAACGGTTGCCCAGCGCCTTGCCGAGCGCGGATTTAATGTGGAAAAGCGGCTGCCTGCCGTTGGCAAGGACTACAACGAAAGCCTTATCTGGTACAAGTCAAAGATTGAAAAACAGCGAGGTGAGCGCGTATGAAAACAATAGCAATTGCCAACCAAAAAGGCGGCGTGGGCAAAACGACGACCGCCGTAAATTTAGGCGTGGCACTGGCAGATATGGGCTATAAAGTACTGCTGGTGGACGCCGACCCGCAGGCCAGCCTGAGCCGATACCTTGGCTGTTCGCAGGGGAACGAAGGTGCGTCCCTGAAAGAGCTGATTGAGGCTGCCTGCAACGAGGTAGACCCACCCGATGTTGTTATCCATACCGATGAAAAAGTAGATGTCATTCCCGCCAACATTCAACTTTCTGATTTGCAGCGAAGTTTGACAAATACCTTTATGCGTGAATGCGTAATGCAATGGGCGCTGGAACCATTTCAAGGGCAATACGACTATTGCCTGATTGACTGTATGCCGGAACTCGGCAACCTTGTCACCGCCTCTCTTGCAGCCGCAGACAGAGTTTTGATTCCCGTACAGCCGCTGATTCTTGATGTCGAAGGTCTTGCCAGTATCATTGGCACCATCCGTAAAATTCGCAGGAAAATCAATCCTAAACTGGAGATTGACGGTGTCCTGATTACCATGGCAGACCACCGTACCAATATGACACGGGATATGATCAAAGCCATTCACACAAGCTATGGTCCGCACACGCGCATTTATCAGGCAATCGTTCCGCGCTGCACCAGAGTCGGTGAAAGCCTTACTAAATCGGAGAGCGTACTTCGTTATAGTAAGCAATGCCCGGCGAGCACTGCTTACAGAGCATTGGCAAAGGAGGTGGAAAAGGGTGAGAGATCTCGCAAAAAACATCCGACTGCCCTCGATAGATGACTTGTTTTCCACTGAGGAAGAACGGCAGGATGCCAAGTTGGAGAAAATCCAGATCCTGCCGCTGTCTGAGCTGCACCCCTTTGAGGGGCATCCGTTTCAGGTGCGCGATGATGAGGAAATGGACAAGATGGTGGACAGCGTCAAGGAATATGGCGTAATGACCCCCGCCATCGTTCGCCCACGACGGGACGGCGGTTATGAAATTGTAGCCGGACACCGCCGCTGCCACGCCAGCCGGCGCGCCGGAGTGGACACCATGCCTTGCATTGTGCGGGATATGGATGATGACACCGCCATTATTTTGATGGTGGATTCCAACTGTCAGCGTGAGCATATTCTTCCAAGCGAAAAGGCTAAGGCGTACCAGATGAAGTTGGAGGCAATCAAAAGGCAAGGGCGGCGCAATGATTTAACTTCGTCCCAAGTTGGGACGAAGTTAAGAGCTGATGAATGTGTAGCCCAAGGCTCTGGGGAAAGTCGAAACCAAGTTCAGCGTTTTATCCGCTTGAACAAACTGACCCCTGACCTGATGCAGCTTGTGGACGATGGCAGACTCAAGACCACTCCTGCGGTGGAGTTGAGCTATCTGACGCCGGAGGAACAGGAAGAATTTCTCTCTTATATGGAGGAAGAAGGCTGCACTCCGTCCTTATCCCAAGCGCAGAAGCTGAAAGCTGCCAGCAAGGAAAGTGTTCTGACGAAAGACAAGATTCACGGGATCATGTCTGCCCGTTCCCCCAGCGTAAAGCCGCGCGAACCGCAGCTCACGATTGCCGTATCCAAGGTCGAACGCTATTTCCCGAAGGGCTGTACCTCCGAACAGATGGAAAGTACCATCCTGAAACTTCTGGAAAACTACTACCGCAAGCGGCAGGATTACGAACGATGAGGTGGCGGTATGACAAGAGTTTTGGTCGTAGAACCGGGCTACTGCCCCTATCAGGCTGCCTTTGACAGCCCGCAGGCGGCGATTTCCGAAGTGATCGAGGGCGACAGTTTGCTGCTGAAACCGTTCGGCACATCGAAAATCGGCGTTGTGTGCAGTAAAAACCAAAGCCGGCTGAAATACAACAGACAACTGGAAGATGGTTGCACGATACGCGGGCGGTTTCTGGTTTGTGGATTCGGTGAGTCCAAAATGTTGGGGCTTTCAAAAGAACAGGCGGAGCGCTACAATCGGCTGCTGTTCTTCCCGCAAGTGGAGGATATGCTGTCCGGCGATCTGCCGGTTGCCAAGGTCCGCCCGCCGGATGAGCGCTTTGGAAGTAAAATCTCTTTTTGGGAAAGGTTGAGCCGTTAATTATAAAGGAGAATCACCGAGATGAACAAACACGATACGGTCATTGGCTATATCGAATATCTTGACTGCAACGGATGCGTTCGGGAACGCATTCCGTATGTCGATGCAGAGAAATTCAAAACCAGAATTTACGCTTCTTTGTATTGTGGCGAACCCATCATTCCGGTTTTGTTTCCGGAGAATCTGAGCCAGCCTCTTCTCTTTGAAAAGGGCACCATTTTTCCGTGGGGATTGCGAAGAAAGAAGTACGAGCTGCTGCCGTATGAGATCTACCAGACCAACGACCGGAAGATTGCGTTTTTACGGTATGACTACACCAAAGATCATATAAATGCTGCATCCTATAAGCTGGTGTACCGCGGGCAGATGGAATGCTGGCAGACACTGGACAGCCTTTACTGCCTGCACAATCAGAAAAACCGTCCCAACGGCAGGAAGATGCGCTCTTTGTCGGTCAGTGATATTATTGTAACGCATGAGGGCGGTCAGGCACACGCCTACTATGTGGAACCGATTGGTTACAAACAGGTTGATGAGTTGCTGCCGGGGCTGGAACAAACCAAGAAACGCAGCGTTGTACGCGAAGAACGATAACAAAACCAGCTCAGCAAAGGAAAATACACCCATAAATGAATTGGATTTTCTTTGTTGGTTTTTCTATCATGAAATCATTCACATTTCGTTTGTTGATTTTTTTATGGTAATTCGATATAATACCTATAGGAGTGATACGATGATACTTCAATATTTTGTTACCGAGGAAGCATCCGGGAAAACAATCCCCATTGAAATCGATCGAGCCACCACCACCGATCTTGCCACTACGAAATCCTGCTGGCAAAGCGACTGGACGAGCGATTTCATCGGTGATCCCAACCTAGAGAAATACGCAGCGAAAACCGACGAAGGTGAAATTGTCGCCTTGGGTGCATACAAAGAAGATGAAAACGGTATTTCTATTTATATCGTTGATATTGAAGCTCATCCTGAGAGCAACCCTACGATCTCCCAACCCAAAAAGTATCTTGGCATCGGTCGCATGATGATTGCTTTTGGTATTCAACTGTCCATTGATGCCAGCCTTGGCGGTATTGTAACCTTTGCCGCCAAAACCGATGAATTGCTGGAACATTATATAGAGGACTTTGGTGCAATTCCCATTGCACAGCCTATGTCCGGTGGTCCTAAGTTGTTAATGATTGCTGACGAAAGCGCACAGGAGATTTTCAGCACCTATCTTTCATGAGGAGGAACGCTTATGCAAAAGGATAAAACCGAGCTCGAGGTCGCGCGAATGACCAAGGAAAACATTCAGTATCTGGATGTCTTTTTTGCCGTATGCAAACGGTATAAGGTTGATTACTACCACGCCACCGAAAAGCAGCGCGCGTTCATTGATGCGGTTGCAGCACACGAATTTTCCATGAAACAAGCGCACGAAAAAGGGCTGAACCGTTCCTCTGTTCCCCCGTTTATGGGCATCAAACGAAGTGAACGCAGCAACAACCGCCCCGCATAAAATCAAATCACACGAATGGAAAGCTCTGCACAGCCATGTGCAGGGCTTTTTTATTACCGCAAAGGAGATGAAACCGATTGGCGAATTACCAAAATATTTTACGGCAGGCACATCAGGCGATTGCCGATGTGGCAGATAATGCCGACAGCTGGCGGGCGTTTTTGCGCTCAGCCGCGTATACAACGCATTACGCTTTCCCGAATCAGGCGCTGATTTACAGCCAGCGCCCCGGAGCCACCATGCTGGCGGACATCGACACTTGGAACCGTGCTGCCGGGCGCTGGGTCAACCGCGGTGCGCACGGCGTAGCGTCCCTTGGCACCGGTAATATGGCGGGCAATGTGCGGTATCTGTTTGACATCAAGGATACCCACCCTGCCGGTAAAGGTGCCAAACCACTGGGCTGGCAAATCACCGATGTCAACCGCTATCTGACCCTGCAAGCCTTGCAGGAAAAGCACAATGCCGAGAGCCTGCCGGAAATCTTTGGTCTGCAGGCAGCCTTGTTTGTGGCACAGCACGGCAAACAACTGGACGCCGATTTACAGAATGCCGTGATCGGCAGCACGCTGGAATGGGCAAAGCCGCAGGAGCAAACGGCGATTTTTGCCAACCTCATCACGCAGAGTGCCGTCTATATGGCGGCAGTGCGCTGCGGTTTGGGCGACAGCGCCGTACCGCAGGATGCCTTTGCGGACATTGACCGCTTTGATACCGAATCCGCCGTTTTGGCGCTGGGCAATGCCGTCAACCGCGCGGGACGGCAGATGTTTGCCGAAATCGGCGCTGTCGTCAAGAGCATCGACAGTGTTGCAAAGACCCAGCCGAAACAGTATGATGAGAATGTAAGCAAGACGAACCAACAGGAGGTGCAGGATCATGGATATGACGAATCTGAACGGGTATCTGGTGCCCAAGATGGCAATGAAGGAAACGCACAGACCGCCGGTCGGGAGAATCGGTCTGCAGCGGGAGAAGTTCCTGCAAGAGAACCACTCCCTGCTGTACGACAAGATGCTGCTGGACGGGACGCTGTACAGCGACCTGAAACAGACCGAGCAGCGCTATTGGGAGCAGGTGGAGCAGACCATCACGAAGCTGCTGGTCAGCAACCCGGCACCGGACAAGAACAACGACCCGTTGGGCTGGACGGCGCACATGAACAGTCTGCAAGCGAAGGCGGCGGAATTGGCGATGCCCATCGTGACGAGCCTGTAAATACCGAACCCACAACAGCGGAGAGCGAGCTATCGCCCTCCGCTGTTTCTGTTTCCGATGAGATTGAACTGCCGGAAAGCGTGGGGCGCGGCAACCTTGCCGAGGAAACTGCCGCCGCCATCGGTCTGCCCGCACCTGAACAGCAGCAGGAAACCATCCGCCAATTACAGCCCCGCGCAAGCTGGCAGCAGCCCATCAAGGATAACGGCACCCATATCGACGAGCAGGACATTGTCGATGTTCTTGTCATGGGCAGCGGTTTTTGTGAGGGGCGTTTTCGCATACAGGAATTTTTCTCTGCCACAGTATTGCCTACAGTAAAGGAGCAAGCCAACTGGCTGAAAAAAGAATACGGTATCGGCGGGCGCACTTGGGATTTCCGAGATGGCGAAAGAGGATTTCTGGATTATGATGCCAAGGGGCTGAGAATCAAGCGCTATGCATCCGATAACGCTCCGGATCATTTCCGCTTGCTGCCGTGGAACGAGGTTGCCCGCCGTTTGCATCTGCTGGTCCACAACGACAAATATCTGGATGAAAACAACAAGCAGGGATATGAAAAATGGGAAGCGGAACAGCAAGCCAAACGTGCTGCCCGGCAAGCCGAGATAGACTATGCCGAGAAAACCATCTCCGATTTCTGCGAACGCGAAGGGCTGGGCGAGCCGGATTTTTCGGACCTTACGCACATCGACCTTGCCTATTCCACCACCGGGGACGGCGAACACGAAATTCAGGTGTACGCCAACTTCTTGCGCAATGAGATTGTGTATCTAGTTGACGGCTCCTTTGTGGACAGTGCGCGCTTCGACAGCACAAGGGCGCTTGCCAAGGAAGGCATTGAGGACGTTGAATTTTCGCAGTTCATTGACGATGCGGAAGCAGCGTATGAAGCATATCAGGAGCGCTACAAGCCTAAGCCCGTGGAAAAGCGCCCGCTGGCTACCGGAGATACCGTTTATCTGGAAAACGACCACCCCTTTACGGTGGAGGAAATCGGCATCTTTGATGTGCATCTGCGCGATGAGGATTTCCCGCTGATCGGGCGCGCCGTCAACCGCGGGGAGTTTGCAAGGCTGCTGGCGGCGAACCCTAAAAACAATGCGCTGGCGGCACCAGAATTACCCAATCTACCGGACGCCGGTGAGGCGGCAGAGGTTGTTGAGGGTGAAGTCTTAGAACCCGCAGAAGAATCATCTGGTGGTTTTGGCGAGCAGGTCTTGCAGGCGGCGGAACTCATTGCTCTCAAGGAAGCCTATGAGCCGAACAACTATATCCCGCCGCAGGACCCTGTACCCCCGCGCACACCACGCGAAAAGTTTGCAGCCAACATCACCGCCATCCGCACCCTGAAATCCATCGAAAAGCGTATGGCGGACGGCGGTCCCCACGCAAACGGTGAGGAGCAGGAAATCTTAGCCCAATACTCCGGCTGGGGCGGTTTGTCCGATGCCTTTGAACCCAACAAGGACAGCTGGCACAGCGAATACACCGAGCTGAAAAGCCTGCTGACAGAGGAAGAATACGCTGCTGCCCGCAGCAGCACCCTGACCGCCTTTTACACCCCGCCAGAAGTCATTGACGCAATGTACACCGCCCTGCGCAAAATGGGTGTGGGTGCCGGCACGATTCTGGAACCCAGTATGGGTGTGGGCGCGTTTTTCGGGCAAAGCCACAGCTATTTGTATGAGCCGACCACCAGATTGTTTGGTGTGGAGCTGGACAGCCTGACCGGCAGAATCGCCCGCCAGCTGTACCAGAAAGCAAACATCCAAATCACCGGCTTTGAGAAAGCCGACCTGCCCGACAGCTTTTTTGATGTGGTTATCGGTAATGTGCCGTTTGGGGATTACAGCGTGGCTGACCCGCAGTACAATCGGCTGCATTTCAAGATCCACGACTACTTTTTTGCCAAATCCATCGACAAGCTGCGCACGGGCGGTATCATCGCCTGTGTCACCACCAGCGGTACGCTGGACAAAAAGAGCGAGGAAGTGCGCAAGTACATCAACGCCCGCTGCGACTTTATCGGTGCCGTGCGCCTGCCGGATTCCACCTTTAAGTCAGCAGGAACCAAGGCTATGGCAGACATCATCTTCCTGCAAAAGCGTGACCGCATTCTGGAGCAGGACGCAGACTGGCTGCACACCACCCAGACCGAGGATGGGCTTGCCCTCAACCGCTATTTTGCCGAACACCCCGAAATGGTCTGCGGCACGCTGAAAACCGTCAGCAGTCCGTATGGCCCTACCCTGACCTGCGAAGCGTTTGCCGATAAGCCCCTTCCCGATGTGCTGCAAGAGGCTATGTCCCACCTGCACGCTGAATTTCACTTTCAGGACATCGAGGTGCAGGAATCCGGCTCTGTCGAAGCCAGCATCCCTGCCGAACCCGATGTGCGCAATTTCAGCTTTTGTATCCGTAACGGCAAATTCTATTACCGCGAGAACGCCATTATGCGCGAGGTTTCCCTTGGTGCTACCTCCGCGGCGCGTATGCGGTTGCTGATCGAACTGCGGGATACCACACGGGAACTGATCCAAGCCCAGCTGGAAGATATGCCGGATGAAGTCATCACGGAGCTGCAAGCCAAACTCAACCGCCAGTACGACCACTACCACAGTAAGTTTGGACTCATCAACAGCCGCGGCGCATCGCTGGATATGCGGGATGACAGCGGATATTTCCTGCTGTGTTCCTTGGAAAACCTCGACAGCGAGGGCAACTTCATCGGCAAATCGGATATGTTTTCAAAGCGCACCATCCGGGCTGCCCGTCCTGCCGAGCGCGTGGAAACCGCCAGCGAGGCGCTGGCGCTGAGTGTCGGTGAGCGCGCGGGCATCGACTTTGGGTATATGCAGCAGCTGACCGGCAAGGACAAAGATACATTGGTGAACGACCTGCAAGGCGTTATCTTTGCCGACCCCTTGGAAAAGAATTCTGATGGTGAACCGCGCTACTATACTGCTGATGAATATCTTTCCGGCGATGTCCGCCACAAATTGCAGGTGGCTAAGCTGGCGGCACAGAACAACCCCGCTTTTGCTGTGAATGTGCAGGCACTGGAAACCGTGCAGCCGAAGGACTTGGAGGCCAGCGAGATTGCCGTGCGTCTGGGTGCTACTTGGCTTAACCCCGACCTCATCAAGCAGTTTGCCGATGAGCTGGTGGACGCGCCCTACTATGTGCGGGACCGCGTGAAGGTGCTGTACATACCTTTGACCGGCGTATGGAATGTGACCAACAAAAGCTATACAGGCGGCAACATTAAAGCCACAGTGACCTACGGCACACAGCGCGCCAACTTCTACCATATCTTGGAGGAAAGCCTGAACCTGCGGGATGTGCGCATCTTTGATACCAAAGAGGATATGCAGGGCAACAAAATCCGCGTTCTGAACGCCGCTGCCACGCAGGAAGCCCAGATGAAACAGCAGCAGATCGAGGACGCTTTCAAGGACTGGATCTGGAAAGATCCGACCCGCCGCCAGGTGCTGGTAAAGGAATACAACGAACGGTTCAACTCCCTGCGCCCCCGCGAATACGACGGCAGCCATATCCTGTTTCACGGTATGTCACCTGAAATCACGCTGCGCCCCCACCAGAAAAACGCCATTGCGCACATTCTGTACGGCGGCAACACGCTGCTGGCGCACGTGGTGGGCGCCGGCAAAACCTACGAAATGGTTGCTGCAGCGATGGAGAAAAAGAGGTTGGGGCTTTGCACCAAGACCCTGATCTGTGTACCCAACCACCTGACCGAGCAGCTTGCCGGAGAGGCTTTGCAGCTGTACCCCAACGCAAATATTCTTGTAGCCCGTAAGACGGATTTTGAAAAAGCCAACCGCAAACGGTTCTGCGCCAAAATCGCAACCGGCAATTATGACATCATCGTGATCGGGCACAGCCAGTTTGAGCGCATCCCGCTGTCACAGGAACGGCAGGTCGAATACCTGCAAAGTCAGATTCACGATGTGATCAGCCAAGTGGCGCAGCTAAAAGAGGAACGCGCCGAGAACTTCACCGTCAAACAGGTGGAGCGTATGCGCAAGCAGCTGGAGAAAAAGCTGGATAAGCTCAACGACCAGTCCCGCAAAGACGATGTGGTGACCTTTGAACAGCTGGGCGTGGATAGCCTGATGGTGGACGAAGCCCATGCTTTCAAGAACCTTGCGGTGCTTTCCAAAATGCGCAATGTGGCGGGCATATCCCAAACCGAGAGTCAGCGCGCCAGCGACCTATATATGAAATGCCGCTACCTTGACGAAATCACCGGCAGCCGTGGCGTGGTGTTTGCCACGGGTACGCCCATCAGCAACTCTATGGCAGAGCTGTTCACGATGCAGCGGTATTTGCAGCGGGAAACCTTGGAGCAGCACGGGCTTTCCTCCTTTGATGCGTGGGCATCTACCTTTGGAGAAACTGTGACAGCCGTGGAGCTTGCGCCGGAAGGTACAGGCTACCGAACAAAAACGAGATTTTCCAAATTCTATAATCTGCCGGAATTGATGAGTATGTTCAAGCAGGTGGCGGATGTGCAGACGGCGGATATGCTCAACCTGCCGGTGCCTAAACTGGTGGGCGGCAAACCCATCAATGTGGCACTGCCGCCAAGCCACCAGCAAAAACAGATGGTGGCAGACCTTGCCGACCGCGCCGAGGAAATCCGCGCGGGAAATGTAGACCCCACCGAGGACAATATGCTCAAGGTGACCAACGACGGCAGAAAGTTGGCGCTGGATCAGCGGTTGATCGACCCCAATCTGCCCGAAAACCCCAACGATAAAGTCCACGCCTGTGCCGAGAATGTGTATCGCATCTGGAACGATACCAAGGAGAAGCGCCTGACACAGTTAGTGTTTTGCGACTTATCCACCCCGAAACCTGACGGCTTTAATGTAAACGGCTATCTGATTCCAAAGTTGGAAAATGGTCCAATCACAGACAACA
>ERZ835541.2775-NODE-2775-length-13401-cov-3.173835_pt1 | contig 13401 bp, 12 predicted proteins | sample MGYA00519945_ERZ835541 | MGnify/ENA primary metagenome ERZ835541 (study PRJEB31850, sample SAMEA3708780) | human gut metagenome | biome: human gut; feature: human-associated habitat; material: faeces | place: China | collected 2014 ...
ATAGTTGAGGTTCATGGAACTTACGATCCGGCATCAAAGGGCGGAAACAGCCCGGATGGCAGAAAGGTAAAGGGAACTATTCATTGGGTAGCAGCGAAGACTGCATTCCACACTGAGGTTCGTCTGTATGAGAACTTAGTAGACGAGGAAAAAGGTAAGCTCAATGAAGATGGCACATTAAACTTTAATCCGAACTCTTTAACCGTATTAAAGGATTGTGTGCTGGAGCCATCTTTAAAGGATGCAAAGGCTTACGACAGCTTCCAGTTTGTGCGCAATGGCTTTTTCTGCGTAGACTGCAAGGATTCCGAGGAAGGAAAGCCGGTATTTAACCGCATTGTTTCATTAAAGTCAAGCTTTAAGCTGCCAAAATAAGGAGCAGACGGCATGAAAGAAAAACTGTATACGATTCCGATTAACGATGCGTTTGCGATGGACAGTGAGTGTCCTATCTGCGCTATGAAGACAATTCTTGAAAATAATGCAGTCGAATTTACCATGGGTCCTAGCTACATGGAGGATGATATCCGCATGGAGACTGACCGGATCGGCTTCTGTCGTCACCATTATAAAATGATGTATGATTTTGGCAATCGTCTCGGCTGTGGACTGATGCTCAGCACACATCTGAAAAAACTGAATGAAGAGATGACCAGACAGATAAAATCTTTTACTTCCGGCAAATCTACCCTGATGGGACGTCTGAAAAAGACAGACCTGAACCCGGATGCACCGGAAACGCCATTGGGACAATGGCTCTATGAAAAAGAACACAGCTGCTATGTCTGTGACCATTTTAATGCAACTTATCAGCGTTATCTGGATACTTTCTTTTATATGTATAAAAACAGCAAAGAATTCAAAGAACTTTTCAAAAACAGCAAAGGATTCTGTCTCGAACACTATGGTATGCTTTATGACCTTGCACCTTCTCACTTGAGCGGGCAGGTACTTGTCGATTTCACAAGCAATTTAAATGAAATCTTCCTTACAAACTTTAAGCGCGTGCAGGAAGACGTCTCATGGTTTGTCGACAAACACGACTACCGCAACAAAGAGGCCTCTTGGAAAAACTCAAAAGACTCTCTCCCACGTGCTATGACAAAAGTAAACAGTATCTTATCGGAAAATTGATTACTCCGCTTTGCCTTGAAGTTTCTCCTTCAGGGCAAACGCTTTGTCCTTAATACGGCGCTGGGCATTTCTTGCCACTAACACCTTTGAAACATAGCGTTTTGCTTCATCATTTTTACCAATACGTCTTGCCAGTTCTGCGAGCAGATACATCATTGTATACTGGTCCATGCCACACATTGGGAAATCTTCTTTGGAAAATGCTGCTTCAAAGCCATCATAGGCATTCGAGAGCAATTCCTTTTCTTCGTTAATCAGCTCTGTAACTTCTTCTTTTTTGTAATCGCCCTGCATCAAAAGTTCGCGCTTGCCACGGCAGAGCCATGCCATCTTCAGACAGGTGTAAGCACGCTCACTGCTCTTACCGTTTTTCACAACGGTATTCAAAAGTGCCATCTTATGTCTTGTCAGCGCATCATCATATGTGTAAATCTTTCCTGCTTCCGGCTGATAATGGAAGTTCGCAGAAATTTTTTCCTTGATGTTTTTCGCCTGGCTAGACATCACAAAATTAAAATAGCGGTTCAGTGCTGCATAACCACATTTTGGACAAAGAATCGCATCATACTTCAAGGAATCGACTCCCATATAACGCGGACGCAAATCCGAATCGGCACCAACCAAACGCACCTTACCGGTTCTTACCATACGACTCTTAAACTCATGGTCACATACCGGGCAGGTGTAACTCTTGTCAAAAAGCAGGTCTTCTTCGTTTGTTTCTTTTTTGGCATCCTGTTTTGCCGCTTCCTGCTTTTTCTTCTCGCTGTCGCTTTCCTGATACACATCTACTTTTTCAACATTTTTAAAACCTAAATCCTCCAACCCTGCAAAAATATTAGACATCGTCATCCCCCGTTTCCATCTAATTTTTATTTATTGGGACGATAAGAGCTCTTCAACGATACAATGCGATTAAACACCATATGCTCTGCCGTCGTATCCTTTGTATCCACACAGAAGAAACCAGTTCTCATAAACTGGAACTTATCCCCTGGCTTTGCCTCTTTCAGTGCCGGTTCCATATAGCACTCTTTCAAAATTGTCAAGGAATTTGGATTTACATTTATGGAACCATCTTCATTGTAAACCCCTTTTTCTTCGTCAACAATATTTTCATATAAACGTACTTCTGCTTTTGCCGCTGTATCCGCAGCTACCCAGTGAATTGTTCCTTTCACTTTGCGGCCGGTAAAGCCGGAACCGGATTTAGTCTCCGGGTCATACGTTGCATGAACAACCGTTACATTTCCATCTTCATCGGTTTCGTAACCGGTACAAGTCACAAAATAAGCACTCATCAGACGTACTTCATTGCCCGGGAACAGACGGAAATACTTGCGCGGAGGATCAATCTTGAAATCCTCTCTCTCAATATACAACTCTCTTCCAAATGGCACCTTACGTGTACCAAGTTCCGGATTCTCCTGATTATTCGGAACATCCAAATATTCAATCTTTCCTTCTTCGTAATTATCAATCACAAGTTTAACCGGGTCTAACACTGCCATCATTCGTGGCTGAGACATTTTCAAATCCTCGCGGATGCAGTACTCTAACATTGCAGAATCCACGGAACTGTTTGATTTGGAAACACCACAAAGTTCCATAAACTTGCGAATGGAAGAAGCTGTATATCCTCTTCTTCTAAGAGCAGTAATCGTAACCAGTCTTGGGTCATCCCAGCCGTCTACAATACCATCTTCTACCAGTTTTTTGATATAACGTTTACCGGTTACCACATTGGTCAGATACATTTTTGCAAATTCAATCTGGCGTGGCGGCACCTCAAACTCACATTCTTTTACAACCCAGTCATACAGCGGACGATGATCCTCAAACTCCAGTGTACAAATCGAATGGGTAACACCCTCAATCGCATCCTCAATCGGATGGGCAAAATCATACATCGGATAAATGCACCACTTATCTCCGGTTCTATGGTGTGAGATATGTGCTACTCTGTAAATAATCGGGTCACGCATGTTGATATTCGGTGATGCCATATCAATCTTTGCACGCAGTACCTTTTCTCCATCCTTGTACACACCGTTTTTCATGTTCTCAAATAATTCGAGATTTTCTTCTACGGAACGGTTACGGTACGGACTTTCCTTACCCGGTTCCGTAAGCGTTCCTCTGTATTCACGAATCTGTTCCGGTGTCAGATCACACACATAAGCCTTTCCTTTTTTAATCAGCCTGACTGCCGCTTCGTACATCTGATCAAAATAGCCTGATGCAAATAACACATCTCCGTGCCACTTTGCACCGAGCCATTCAACATCACGCTTAATAGAATCCACAAATTCTTCCTTTTCCTTTGTCGGATTCGTATCATCAAAACGCATATTAAACTGTCCGTTATATTCTTTGGCAAGTCCGTAATTTAGTAAAATGGATTTTGCATGTCCAATGTGGAGATATCCATTCGGTTCCGGCGGAAATCGTGTAACTACCTTCTTACAATGTCCTTCCTTAATATCCTGATCTATGATCTGTTCAATAAAATTCTTTGAAACAGCTTCGTTTTCCATTCCTCTTATCCTCCTGATTACTGCCGCATTGCAGCACCTTTTCGTTTCATTATAACGTACTTTTTAAAATGTTTCAATGGCTTTTATCGTTATCTGTGTGTGTCATACAGCCGCTCATACAGCCTGCACAGTTTCCGTCACAGCCTGTATGATTTTCCTTTTTATCTTTATTGACCATTCTGGTACTGACAACATACAGCCACACTGCAATCACCAGTATAATGGCTCCGCCTATAATTCTCATCCAACTTCTCCAATTCCGCAGGCATTTTAATGCCGGAGGAATCGCGAGCCAAATAGACATTTGGCTCTGCGATAAAAAGCGACTTTGTGATGCCTGCGGCACAAAGTGCTGTGTGAAAAATATGCTATCAAGCATATTTTTCACACTTCTCCATTTCTGTTTTCTGTTAAAATCCTATAAGCATCCCTATCATTCTGACCGCAAATGCTACAATCCATGCAATCACACACTGCATGATTACGACTAAAAATGCTGAACGCGCTGTTCCCATTTCTCTTTTTACGGATGCAATCGCCGCAACACACGGTGTATATAACAGGGTAAATACTAAAAATACCAGTGCTGAAAATGGTGTAAATAAGGTATTTAATGCACTCATATCTCCACCGAATAAAACTGTAAGCGTACTGACCACACTCTCCTTTGCGGTAAATCCCGTAATCAGTGCGGTAGAAATTCTCCAATCGCCAAATCCCAGCGGCACAAAAACCGGTGCCGCAAATCCACCGATTAATGCCAGCAGACTGTCTTTGGAATCCACGACAACATTCAGCCGTACATCAAACGTCTGTAAAAACCAGATGACAATTGATGCCATGAAAATAATCGTAAATGCCTTTGTAATAAAGTCCTTTGCTTTATCCCAGATTAACATTCCCACACTTTTTAAACTCGGCAGACGGTAGTTTGGCAGTTCCATAACAAACGGAACCGGTTCACCCTGAAATGCCGTATTCTTTAGCAGCAGTGAAAATAAAACACCCACGATAATCCCCGTGAAATACAGTCCCACCATCACTAATGCACGGTATTTAGGAAAAAACGCATATGTAAACAGTGCATAAATCGGCAGTTTTGCCGAACAGCTCATAAACGGTGTTAAAAGAATCGTCATTTTTCTGTCGCGCTCCGAAGAAAGTGTTCTGGTTGCCATAATCGCCGGTACAGAACAGCCAAAGCCGATAATCATCGGTACAAAGCTTCTGCCGGACAATCCGATTTTACGCAGCAGTTTATCCATTACAAATGCAATTCGTGCCATGTATCCGCTGTCCTCCAAAATTGATAAAAAGAAGAACAGCACTACAATAATCGGCAAAAACGACAAAACGCTGCCGACACCGGCAAAAATACCGTCAATAATCAGGGAATGGACAACCGGATTTAACCCATACGCCGTTAATGCACGGTCAGCAAAATCCGTTACAATATCAATTCCAACACTCAGCCAGTCCGAAAGACCTGCACCGATAACTCCGAAGGTCAGCCAGAATATCAGCCCCATAATTGCCGCAAAAGCCGGCAGTGCCGTATATTTTCCGGTCAGTATCTTATCCGCCTTTACACTTCTTGCGTGTGCCTTGCTTTCTGTTGGCTTAACAACTGTCTGCGTACACACTTTTTCGATAAATTTAAAACGCATATCGGCAAGGGCTGCTTCCCGGTCTTTTGCACATTCTTCTTCCATTTCATGAATCATGTGTTCCAGTGTTTCTTCTTCATTCCGGTCCAGTCCAAGCTGCTGTAAAATCAGTTTATCCCCTTCTACCAGCTTTGTTGCCGCAAAACGCGCCGGAATCTCTGCTTTTTTTGCATGGTCTTCAATTAAATGTACTACCGCATGGATACAGCGGTGAATCGCTGCCTGTCCGTTTTCACCGTTGGCATCGCAAAAGTCAAGCCGTCCCGGACATTCATCATAACGCGCTACATGAATGGCATGTTCTATGAGTTCTCCAATTCCTTCATTTTTTGCCGCTGAAATCGGAATAACCGGTATTCCCAATGCTTCTTCCAGACGGTTGACCTGAATCGTACCGCCATTTTCACGCACTTCATCCATCATATTCAGCGCAAGCACCATCGGAATGTCCATCTCAATCAACTGCATCGTCAGATACAGATTCCTTTCAATATTGGTTGCATCGACAATGTTGATAATGCCGCGCGGTTTATTCTGAATCAGAAAATCCCTTGTCACAATTTCTTCATTAGTATACGGTGAAAGAGAGTAAATTCCCGGCAAATCCGTCACGGTTGCTTCCGGATGATTTTTGATTTGACCGTCTTTTCTGTCTACCGTAACTCCGGGAAAATTCCCAACATGCTGATTGGCGCCTGTCAGCTGGTTAAACAGCGTTGTCTTTCCACAGTTCTGATTGCCAATCAGTCCGAATGTCAGCGGTTCTCCTTCCCGCAGTTCATTTCCCTTTTTTCGCACATGATAAATTCCCATTTCACCAACCTGCGGATGTGGAATGTCTTTTAAATGTGCCTGACGGCTCCGCACAGTATCGGTATCATGGATTCCGCTGATTTCTATTTGTGCCGCATCTGCAAGACGCAGTGTCAGTTCATAGCTTCTGAGTCTTAACTCTATTGGATCACCCATCGGTGCTTTTTTCATCATTGTCACTTCCGTACCCGGTGTCAGCCCCATGTCCAGAAAGTGCCTGCGCAGTGCGCCTTTTCCGCCTACGCTTTCAATGACCGCGTCTTTTCCAACCTCTAATTTATCCAGTGTCATACTATCCTCTATTCCGCAGGCATTCTAATTCCGGAGGAACCGCGGACTGAACCTATTCAGTTCTGCGATAAAAGCAGCTTCGTGACGCCTGCGGCACAAAGCGCTGTATGAACAGGCTTTCGTTTATGGCTTGTTCATACTATCCTCTATTCCTCTTTTTGTCTATCATTTTCACAAATCTTTAATTGAAAATATTTCTCATTAAGTATATTATTGTACTTTTTTCCTGTCAACGAAAAGAATGGAAAAAATAATGTGTTGACACCTCTCTTTTCTTCTTATACTATAAGTACGTTGCTCATCAAATAACAAATTGATGCATAATTTTAAAATTTCTGTCCCACAGGGGGATTGCAAATATTAGCAGCAGATATCAAAGCTATTAAAATAATATTAAAAGAAGCGAGGATTCACATGAACAATACAACTGCAAATATGCCCTTAAAGGATTCCCTTAAACCTTCACCGCTGGCACTTCTGCCAATTGGTGTTTTTTTAGTGATTTATGCCGGTTCCGGTATTATATTTCACGACTTTTACAATATGCCTGCAATTATTGCTTTTTTAGCTGCTCTGCTGACGGCATTTTTACAGACACGCACACTTTCATTTTCTGAAAAAATCACGGTCATTGCCAAAGGGCTTGCCGATGAAAATATTATTACCATGTGTCTAATTTTCCTGACGGCAGGCGCATTTTCCGGAGCCGTATCCGCCGCGGGCGGCGTTGAACACACGGTAAATTTAGGATTAAAACTGCTTCCTGCCAGCTGGTCTGCCGCCGGACTGTTTATTATCGGCTGTTTTCTTTCCATATCCATGGGAACAAGTGTCGGAACGATTTCCGCACTGGCACCGATTGCGGTCGGTATCAGTGAAAAGACTTCGATTTCCCTTGCCATGTGCATCGGAGCGGTCATCAGCGGTGCGATGTTCGGGGATAATCTTTCGATGATTTCCGACACCACAATTGCCGCAACCCGCACGCAGGGCTGTTCCATGAAAGATAAATTCCGCACAAACTTTTTTATTGTACTGCCTGCCGCTATCCTGACTTTTGTATTACTGCTGATTCTGCCTTCCCATTCGGAGGTCGTTTCCGTTTACGCAAAGGATGCCAATCTGCTTTTGATTGCACCATATCTTTTTGTACTGGTAAGCGCCTTGTGCGGCATGAATGTATTCGCCGTACTGATTTTAGGCACGGTCTTTTCTCTTGCTGCCGGAATTTTCACCGGAAATCTTTCCGGCATGGAGATTTTTACATGTATGGGCGATGGCATTACCGCCATGTATGATATTACAGTAATTTCAATTATTGTCAGCTGTATCGGTTCACTGATTAAATATAACGGCGGTATTGACTGGCTTTTAACTGCCATCCGTCAGAGAATCCGCTCACCAAAGGGTGCACGTTTCGGTATCAGCGTTTTAACTGCCGGTATTGATACGGCGACTGCCAACAATACGATTTCGATTATTCTTGCCGGTCCGATTGCAAAGGAAATCAGTACCGAATATGATATTTCGCCGTGTGAAACAGCTTCTTTATTAGATATCAGCGCTTCCGTAACACAAGGGCTTTTACCTTACGGCGCACAGGTGCTTTATGCTTCCGCAGCCACAGCTTCTGCTGTTATGCCGCTGAGCGGTGTGGATATTATCGCGTATAACTACTATCCGATGTTTATGGCGTTCTGCCTTTTGGGGTGGATTTTTCTGCGGCGTACCCATAACAAATAGAGGCATATAAAAGGAACGCCTCAACGTGTTACTTGACTTCGGCTTATCCTTTTATCTGTCCTATTATCTGTTTTTACTCTTTCTTGCCCTCTTAATTTCGGTTGAGAGGGCTTTTAGTATTTTTAACAATAATCCTTTTGTTCCCGCATCCAGTGTACCGAACATTTTGATGGTGGCGTTGGCACTGCGAAGGATATCGGCGTTTATGTCTGAAAGAGTCTTTGCACCGCTTGCGGTAATAAGTTCAAAAAGTGTATCCACAAATTTTTCCCGTTCCTTTGCAGACAGACCCTCCAGCCATGATGTTATGGCTTCATGAAAATTCTTACTGTTCGCGCTGAGAGACGGACATGTCACAAAGCATTTGCCCTCTACCTGCCACGACATGGCATCATGCTGCATGATTCCTGTCTGACTGCTGCACACCACCAGATATTCTTCTTCCTGCCACAGTAACATACCGACAAGGGAATGCTGCGGTACAATCGTCTGAATCTGCGGCAGCATTTTCCGGTACGCTTCACTTTCAATCATCTCTTTTGTAAATCCCGGTCCATCATTGTTATAGACTTTCACCACCTTGCGCTGAATGGACGGCTTTGCAAAGACGGCGGCATAAATCGCAAGATTGCCGCCCTTTGAATGACCGCCAAGACGAAGCTTTCCGCGTTTCCAGCGCATAACGGTATTGACATACTCTACAGCTTCAAGCTGGGACGGCACCGGCATCATGACACCCATGTTAAAATCTTCTTTCCAGCCGATAATCGTATCATCTGTCCCGCGAAATGCAATGTAGTACGTATCATCGGGAAGTTCCGCACAGAATGCTGCAAACTGCTTCTCCTCATGGTCATCTGTCACATCTGCATAATCGGAAAGCACAATATCCCCGAAACGCCTGCTTTCCGCTGCAATCCGCATAAAAAACGGTGCTTCCCTGATAAACGATGTGACTTTTTGTAATTCTTCCTCATCATTTAAGTCAAAAAAATCATGTGCCGCCTGCCGCAGGGTAATTTTTTCTTTACTGCCTGCCGCCGGTATGATATTTTTAAAATCCACATAAGCAATCTGCGACAACACCAGATTATCCACCTCATTAAATGCAGACTGCTCAAACGTCAAATCCCCGCGCCATTTGATATAGTCTTCAATGCCACCCATTTTTACCGACCTCCGTTCTGATAATAAAACACTGACAGCTGGGTTCTGTCCCGCAAATTCAGCTTTTCCAGTACGGTGCTGATATAATTACGGATTGTTCCCTCTGACAAAAAAGTCTTTTCTGCAATCTCCTTATTGCTGAGCCCCTGTGCAACGAGCTGTATCATTTCGTATTCTTTCTGTGTGATTCCCTGTGCCGCATAATCATAAGCGGCTGTTCCGCCAAGCAGTCCCGGCAGCTTATCGACAATTTTTCCGCCAAAGACAATCTGTCCGGACGCTGCTGCACGGATTGCCGGAACCAGTCCTTCGTAATCCTGTTTGAGCAGGTATCCCTTTACACCGATTTCGAGTGCTTCAATAATATATTCGTCATCTGAAAATGTCGTCAGTAAAAGAATTTTGGCATCCGGATATGCCGCAAGCACATTTCTTGCCGCTTCCAGTCCGGTCATATACTGCATACGGATATCCAGCAGTAAAATATCAGGACTGTATTTTTTATATAGTGACACAGCTTCACGTCCGTCTTCTCCGACTACCGCCACTTCAATATCCGTTCCGTTTTCCAGAATCATTTTCAAAGACATGCTTACCAGTTTATCATCGTCAATTATTACTACTTTCATACTTCTCCTTATTTTCCGGGCAATTTTGCCGCAAAACGGCAGTGAAAAAATCCCGGACAGTTTCTCATCTTCCGGCAGGAATATCTGCTTTTGGAATGTGGATAAAAATGCGGTATCCGTTTTCTGTGCGGATATCTATCGTTCCGCCAAACGTTTCCACCCGCTGGCGCATATTGGTAATCCCGATTCCCGTACCGTCCCCCGGATGCACACATTTACCGTTATCCTGAATTAAAATCTGATAAAAGGCGGGATGCTCCCGCAGTAAAAGCTTCACCCTGTCATCATCCTGTATGCGGATGAACTCCTTTTGCAGTTCTCTATCCTGCCATGTCATCTGCCGCAGATATACCGCCAGCATGTCAAAAACAATCCATAGTATCTGCCACTGTATCCTGTCTGTACCCGACAGGATATAGCGCGATGCCGCAACGCCAAAAAAGACCCACAAAAAAACTGTAATACCTGCTACTGCCGTCCTTTTTATCTCTTTTTTCTCCCATGCCTCCATCACCTGTTCCCAGACGGCATACAGTACAACCGGAAAGCCATATGATGTCTCTTTTATCACTAAAAACGACAACAGATAGACCGTCACCGCAAATGTCCTTCCCGCCATGCTTTGCAGATATATAACGGCACACACCTCAATAAATAACAACAGCAGACTCACCACTACATGATTGGTAATCCCGCAGGCTGATTCGAGTACGGCACACAGCACGTACAGTACCAGCATATCTGTAATCTTTCTCACATTTTCCTCATTTCCATACGGCAGTCCCGCTAAAATCTGCCGTCCTTCTGATTATTTATATTTTTATTGTACCGCAAGATATGACAAATGTCACTTCCGATTCTGATATTCTTCACTACCGCATTCTGCCCTCACACGCTACAATGTTTATAACAGCTTACAATATGAACAACAACATTATCAGGAGGATTTTTTATGGCAGAAACCATTGTAAAAATTGAAAATCTGGTCAAACGTTATCATGAACTGGTTGCCGTGGACCATTTTAACTTAACCGTATCCAAAGGAGAAATTTTAGGGCTTTTAGGGCCGAACGGTTCCGGAAAGACAACGACCATGAACTGTCTGCTGTCCCTGCTGGCATACGATAAAGGTTCAATCGAGGTCTTTGGAAAACCTATGAAGCCCGACAGCTATGATTTATCGGCGTTGTCTTTCAGAATGTCGCCGTTTTTGACACACTGACCGTACAGGAAAATATTGATTATTTCTGTGGTTTATACATTAAAGATAAGAAGCTCCGCCGCCAATATGTTGCAGAGGCGGTTGAATTTGCGGGACTTTCGGATTTTGTAAAATTTTATCCCAAAAAACTCTCCGGCGGACTGCTCCGCCGTTTAAACATCGCCTGCGGCATTGCGCACAAGCCGAAGCTGATTCTGCTGGACGAACCAACCGTTGCCGTAGACCCACAGAGCCGTAATAAAATTTTACAGGGCATTTTAAAATTAAACGAAGAAGGCGCAACCATTATTTACACATCCCATTATATGGAAGAAGTGGAACAAATCTGTTCGCGCATTGTGATTATGGATAAGGGACGCAACCTTGCAAACGGTACTGCCACCGAATTAAAACAGCTCATTAAAAAAAGCGAAACTTTAACCGTAGAAATTTTAGAGCTGACCGATACACAGCTTGAGGCTGTCCGCAGGCTTAACCATGTCTATGACGTTTCTTATGAAAATAACAGACTGACCGTACAGTGCAGTGGCGGCAGCCACAACCTGATTCATCTTCTGTCTTACTTACAGGAGGAAAACATTGCCTTTGGGCGTGTTTATTCGGAACTTCCGACTTTAAATGATGTTTTCCTTGAAATTACCGGAAGCGAATTAAGAGATTAACTTACATTGAGAGGAGGTTTATAATGTTTTTACGATTGTTTTTATACAGACTAAAAAGTATATTTCTTCAAAAGGACCTGACCTTTTGGACATTGGCTTTTCCACTTATCTTAGGCACATTCTTTTACCTGGGCTTTGGCAGGCTTCTAAACGGCACGGAACTGGAATTAAACACAATTCCTGCCGCTGTCGTGACGGTTCATGAAAATACTGCCTTTGAAACGGTCTTAAAAGAAGTTGAAAAATCAGACGGAAAAGCCTTATTTGATTTGACCTTTACCGATGAAGACACTGCCATCGCAATGTTAAAGGAAAATAAAGCCACCGGCATTTTTTATGTTGATGCCACACCGCACCTGACCGTTGCGGAAAACGGCATGGAACAGACCCTGATGCAGTCTTTTTTATCCCAATACTGCCCCCAAAGCAGTGTATTTGAAAAAATTGCCGCAGAACACCCTGAAAAGCTGGTCGATTCCATTGATTTTTTATCCAAACGTCACTCCTACGGCAGTGAAATTTCTCTGGCAGATGCTTCCTACGACCCGTATATGCAGTATTTTTATGCTTTGATTGCGATGTGCTGTCTGATGAGTGTATCTTCCGGTGTAGAATGTATCGGCACTGCCCTTGCCAACTTATCGAGCCTTGGCATGCGCCGTGAATGTGCACCGACACGCAAGTCCGTCATGATTTTAAGTGACCTTGCTGCCGCTTTTGTTCTTCAGTCCGCCGGTGTTTTTTTACTGTTTTTCTATCTGACTGTGATTTTAAAGCTGGATTTCGGAAACCGCTTAGGACTTTCCTTTGCCACAGCACTTATGGGTACGCTTTTTTCCCTTGCCGCCGGTGTTTTTATCGGAATCGCCTTTAAATGCAGTATGCACATTAAAATGGGCATTGCCCTTGTATTTATGATGGTCAACTCATTTTTTGCAGGGCTTATGGCGGCAACCATGAAAGATTGGATAGAACATATCTGCCCGCTGTTTAACCGCATAAATCCGGCGGCACTGATTTCGGACAGTCTGTACGCATTAAATATGTATCCTTCCCTGACCCGCTTTGCGCGCAATATGGGCATACTGGCTGTCATGACACTGGTGCTGTGCTTTATTTCCGGTCTGATATTAAGGAGGTCTGATTATGCAAGTCTTTAAAGCTTTTTATAAATCACTGCGCAGACAGATTACTTCGGTACTACTGTATGTTATTGCTTTTGCCGTTATCAGTGTGATTATGGCAAATACCATGTCTGAAAATACCGACACTCTTTTTACTGCAAAAAAACTGACGGTTGCCGTGTTCGACCATGACAATACAGATGAAAGCCGCGTGCTGTATAATTACCTTGACCGAACACAGAAACTCACTTCCATAAAAGACGACAACGAAGCGATTGCTGATGAATTATTTTTCAGAAATGTGGATTATGTGCTGATTATCCCTGACGGCTTTTCTGAAAATCCGGATTCACTTAAAAATGTAAAACAACAAAACAGCAGTTCTGCTTACTTTTTGGATAACAGCATTGAC
>ERZ835541.2776-NODE-2776-length-13399-cov-3.225944_pt1 | contig 13399 bp, 11 predicted proteins | sample MGYA00519945_ERZ835541 | MGnify/ENA primary metagenome ERZ835541 (study PRJEB31850, sample SAMEA3708780) | human gut metagenome | biome: human gut; feature: human-associated habitat; material: faeces | place: China | collected 2014 ...
TAATTTAGTTATCGTTTTAGGAGGAAATAGAATGAAATATTATATCGGTATCGATTTAGGTGGAACAAATGTAAGAACACTATTAGTAGATGAAAATGGTGAATCTTATAGTGAAGTTAAAGGACCTACTGAATGTGAAAATGGTCCGGATTATGTATGTGATAAGATAATAAAACAAATCGAAGCATTAGATACATCTGTATGTGGTGGGTTGCAAGGTGTTGAAGGTATTGGAATTGGTGCTCCAGGGCCAGTAGATACAGAACTTGGTATCATGATTATGGCAAGTAACTTACCAGGATTTGAAAACTATCCAATTTGTCATAAATTAAAAGAAAAATTTGGATTACCAACTTTTATTGATAATGATGCCAATGTTGCAGGTTTAGCGGAAGCTGTATTAGGTGCAGGAAAAGATTATAAAACAAATTATTTTATTACTTGTTCAACTGGTGTTGGTGGAGCATTTGTTGTTGATAAAAAATTAGTATCCGGTGGTAGAGGTCACGCTGGTGAAATTGGAAACATGATTCTTGTACCAGGTGGTTATAAACAAGGTGCTTTAAATCCAGGAGCTGTTGAAGGAGAAATTTCTGGTACTGCTCTTACAAGAAAAGGTAAAGAAGCTAAAGGCGATTTAGTAAAACATGCAGGTGATGTTTTCAAATTAGCCGCTGAAGGAGATGAAGCTTGTCAAAAAATTGCTGAAGAATTTATTGATGGTTTCTCTACATTACTTGCTAATGTTGCTCATACTGTAGATCCACATTGTTTTGTATTAGGTGGAGGAGTTTTCAAATCTAAAGCTTATTTCTGGGATGAACTTGAAAAAAGATTTAATAGTAAAATTCATGTAGGTATGAGAAATCATATTCCTCTATTATTTAAAGAAATTGATGATTGTGGTGCAATCGGTGCTGCCATGTTACCAATGTCTCAATTAGATTAATAAGAAATAGCCCCTTTAAGGGGCTATTATTGTGTCTTATTGTTTTACTTTAATTTTGTTTTTGATATAATACACGAGAAGGAGGACGATTATGAAAAAAAGAGTCGTTTTAGGATTAAGTGGAGGTGTTGACTCTGCTGTAGCAGCTTATTTACTTAAACAACAAGGATATGAAGTTATTGGCGTATTTATGCGAAACTGGGATAGCCAATTAAATAATGATTTTTTAGGTAATCCCACAAATGATAACGATATTTGTCCTCAAGAACAAGATTATAATGATGCTAAAGCAGTAGCTAAACATCTTGGAATAGAAATTAGAAGAGTCGATTTTATTAAAGAATATTGGGATAAAGTTTTTACGTATTTTATTGATGAATATGCTAAAGGAAGAACACCAAATCCTGATATTTTATGTAACAAACATATTAAATTCAAAGCGTTTTTAGAATACGCTGAAGAACTTAATGCAGATTTTATCGCAACAGGACATTATGCGCGTGTGGAACATCATGAAGGTAAAGATTCAGTGATGTTAAAAGGAATTGATCAAAATAAAGATCAAACATACTTTTTATGTCAACTTAATCAAAAACAATTACAAGCTTCTTTATTTCCTTTAGGAAATATTACAAAACAAGAAGTTAGAAAAATTGCTGAAGAATTAGATTTACCGGTAGCTCATAAAAAAGATAGTACAGGAATTTGTTTTATTGGAGAAAGAGACTTTAAACAATTCTTACAAAATTATATTCCAGCAAAACCTGGAAAGATGGTTGATATTCAAACTGGTAAAGTGATTGGTGATCATATTGGAATTATGTACTATACGATTGGTCAAAGAAAAGGTTTAGGTATTGGTGGTTCAGGTGATGCTTGGTTTGTTGTTGGGAAAAACTATGATCAAAATATTTTATATATTTGTCAAGGTGACCAAAATGATTGGTTAATGTCTACAGGTGCTTTAATTACAGATGTTAACTGGATACCAAGTATTAAACCTCAAGAAGCTATTAAATGTAATACAAAGTTTAGATATCGTCAAAAAGATAATCCGGTAACTCTTACTTTTATTGATGAAAATACTGTAAAATTAAAATTTGATCAACCTGTTAAATCTGTAACTCCAGGACAAGCAGCTGTTTTCTATGATGGAGATGTTTGTTTAGGTGGAGGAACGATTGAAAAAGTCTATAAAGACGGAAAAGAGATTGAATATCTATAATGTTAAAATATACAGGATATATTAGAAAGATTCGCTATTATAGCGAATCTTCTCATTATATAGTTGCATTATTAGAAGTAGAGGAAGATCAGGAACTTTTGACAATGAATGGTTATATGTCAAATTTTAATGATTATGATAAATATGCTTTTTATGGTGATTTTGAAATTCATCCTAAATATGGTCAACAATTTAAGTTGGATCATTATGAAATAGTTTTAAGTACAGATGAAGAAGAAATTATTAAATATTTATCAAGTCCCTTATTTAAGGGAATTGGTCCTACACAAGCAAAATACATTGTTGATGCATTAGGAGAAAATGCACTTTCTTTAATCAAAGAAGATAAACATCATTTAGATTTAGTTAAAGGAATGACAGTGGCTAAAAGAGAACTTATTTATGAAGTATTGACTTCTAATGATTATGATCAAGAAGTCACACAATTCTTTATGGGACATGGTATTTCTTTAAGGCATATTGGTATTATTCAAGAAACTTATAAAGAAAAAACATTAGAAATCTTACAAAATCATCCATATCAATTAGTAGAAGACATTGATGGTATTGGTTTTAAAACAGCAGATGAACTTGCTTTAAAAACAGGAGGAACTTTAAATAATCCGGATCGTTTAAAAGCAGGAGTTATTTATAGTATTAAACAAAGTTGTTTTTCATCAGGAAGTACATATGTACTTTATGATGAAATAAAAAAAGCTTTTCATAAAATTATTTATCATATTGATGATGAGGTTTTTGATGAATATCTCAATACTTTAGTAGAAGAAGGAAGAGTCATCAAAGAAGGAGAATATTATTATGATGAAGAGCTTTATGAAAGTGAAGAAATCATTGCAAATTTTTTACACAAAATAAATGATTATCCAGAAGAATTTTATGATGAAAATGAATTAGAAAGACTGCTTGATAACTATCAGGATAAATTTGGTATTGTCTATTCAACAAAACAAAAAGAAGCAATCGAATATTTTTTAAAATATCCAATGATGATTTTAACCGGAGGACCAGGAACGGGGAAAACAACGGTTGTTAAAGCACTGATTCAAATCTATCGAACACTTTATCCAGAAGATGCAATTTCTCTGGTAGCACCTACAGGAAGAGCAGCGAAAAGATTAAGTGAATTAACAGGTTTGGATGCTTGTACGATTCATCGAGAACTTAAATGGGATTTACATAAAAATTCATTTGCGATGAATCGAAATAATCCTTTAAGTAGTCAAGTTTTAATTATTGATGAGTTTTCGATGGTTGATAGCTTACTTTTATCTAAATTGTTTGATGCAAGCAGACGTGTTCATAAAGTGTTGTTTATTGGTGATTATCATCAACTTCCTTCAGTAGCACCAGGAAATGTTTTAAAAGATTTTATTGAAAGTCAATTAAAAGTTATTGAATTGGATGAGATTTATCGTCAATCAAAAGATTCAGGAATTGTGCAATTGGCACATCAATTAATTCATCAAGAAGTGAATGATTTATCGTTGTTTGAACAATATAAAGATATTCATTTTTATAATAGTACCAATTTTGAAATTATTAAAAATGTGACAACAATTGTAAAAAAAGCAATAAAAAATGGCTATGATCAAAATGATATACAAGTTTTAGCACCAATTTATCAAGGCGTTGCAGGAATCAATGCTTTAAATTTGGCTTTACAGGAAATTTTTAATCCTAAGAATCATCAAGAAGAATATCGTATTGGACAGAAAGTATATCGAGAAGGAGATAAAATCTTACAATTAAAAAATAGACCAGATGATGATATTTATAATGGAGATATTGGTGTTTTAGTTGAAATTAATCGTAAAGATGGTTTTGAATATTTAGAAGATACGCTTATTGTTGATTATGATGGTAATTTAGTCGAATATACATCAAAAGATTTTATGACTTTTACATTGGCTTATTGTATGTCAATTCATAAAGCTCAAGGAAATGAGTTTAAAATTGTTATTATGCCTGTTTTAAATGATTATTATATTATGCTTAAAAGAAATTTGATTTATACAGGTCTAACAAGAGCTAAACAAGCTTTATTTATTTTAGGTAATCCACAAGCTTTTCTTTATGGTATAAAAAATATTTCTGATAGTAAAAGAAAAACAACATTAGTAAATAAAATCAATCAAAATAAAAATGTTGAAACATATGAAGAATCTTCATATAATCAAGAACTTAAACAAAATATTACAGATTTTTTAAATGATGATGAAACTGTATAATTTTGTAAAATAAAGACATACTCAAATAGAGGTGATAAAATGAAACGCAATAATATTATTATGGCATTAACTCTTACATCATTAGCACTTCTATTTAGTGAAACTGAATGTGGTTGCCATGTTATGGAAACAATTAAAGAAAAAATGTAAGATATTGAAATACTTTTGTATTTCGTGTATAATGCAAATAAATCGTTGAAAAAGATCAGTACTATATAGAATATTTTAGAGAGAACATGGTGGGTGAAAATGTTTATAGGATATATAGGAAAGCTACTTTGGAGAGTAATTAATGATTACCGTAGAACTGCGTTAAAGTTTAATTAAGGGCATGTATTTTTACATGAACTAGGATGGTACCGCGATAAAGTCGTTCCTAGATAAGGACGACTTTTTATATTGTCAAAAAAGGAGAAAAGAAATGAAACAATTAACCGGAAATCAAGTTAGACAAATGTTCTTGGATTATTTCAAATCTAAAGGACATATGATCGAACCAGGTGCATCACTTATTCCTCATAACGATCCAACTTTATTATGGATCAATGCAGGGGTTGCTGCACTAAAAAAATATTTTGATGGTAGTGAAAAACCAGCATGTAATCGTATTGCAAATGCACAAAAATCAATTCGTACAAACGATATTGAAAATGTTGGTAAAACAGCAAGACATCATACTTTCTTTGAAATGTTAGGAAACTTCTCAATTGGAGATTATTTCAAAGAAGAAGCAATTCCATTTGCTTGGGAATTTTTAACAAGTCCAGAATGGATTGGTTTTGATAAAGAAAAATTATATGTTACTGTTTACACAGATGATGAAGATGCTTATCGTATTTGGACAGAAGTATGTCATGTAGATCCAAGTCATATTTTAAAAACATATGAAAACTTCTGGGAAATTGGAGAAGGTCCAGGTGGTCCTGACTCAGAAATTTTCTATGACCGTGGAGAAAAATATGATCCTGAAGGTTTAGGAGAAAAACTATTCTTCGAAGAAATGGAAAATGATCGTTATATTGAAGTATGGAACGTTGTTTTCTCTCAATATGATTGTAATCCAGCGATTGATCGTAAAGAATATAAAGAACTTCCACAAAAAAATATTGATACTGGTATGGGACTTGAAAGATTAGTAAGTATTATTCAAGGTGGAGAAACAAACTTTGATACTGATTTATTCTTACCAATCATTCATGCTACTGAAAAATTAGCCAATGTTTCTTATGAAGAAAATAAAATGGCTTATCGTGTTATTGCTGACCATATTCGTACTGTAACTTTTGCTTTAGCTGATGGAGCAATGTTTGACAATGCTGGTAGAGGGTATGTTTTAAGACGTATTTTAAGACGTGCTGTTCGTTATGGTAAACAAATTGGTATTGAAAAAGCATTTATGTATGATTTAGTACCATTAGTTTGTGATATGATGAAAGATTTCTATGATTATTTACCAGAAAAACAAGATTTTATTTCAACAATGGTTAAAAAAGAAGAAGAAGCTTTCCATAAAACATTATTAAATGGTGAAAAATTATTAAAATCATTAATTGATAAAAATGAAAATGGAGAAATCAGTGGAAAAGATGCTTTCAAACTTTATGATACATATGGTTTCCCATTTGAATTAACATTAGAAATTGCTGAAGAATCAAATTTAACAGTTAATGAAGAAGATTTTAAAGAAGAATTAAAAATTCAACAAGAAAGATCTCGTGCATCACGTGATAACAATGAATCAATGGCAAGTCAAAAACCTGATTTAATGGCTTTTGTTGAACCTTCTACATTTGTTTATGATCCTACACCAATCCAAGGAAAAGTTATTGGATTATTCAAAGATGGTGTTAAAACAGATGAAATCACTGATAAAGGAGAAGTTATCTTTGATACAACTCCATTCTACGGTGAAATGGGTGGACAATGTGGTGATACTGGATCATTAGATAATGAGACAACACATGCAAATGTTGTTAATACTTTAAATGCACCAAATAAACAACATATGCATTTTGTTGAAGTAAAAGAAGGAGCTATTCATTTAGGTGATACTTTTACATTATCAATTGATCAACAAAAACGTCGTCAAATTACAGCAAACCATAGTGCAACACATATTTTACAAAAAGCTTTACAAGAAACTTTAGGTGATCATATCAGCCAAGCAGGTTCTTATGTTGATGATAAAGTTTTAAGATTTGACTTTACTCATTTTGAAAAAATTTCTGCTGAATTATTAAAAGAAATTGAAGAAAAAGTTAATCAAATTGTTTTTGAAGGACGTCCTGTTGTTATTAAAAATATGACAAAAGAAGAAGCTTTAGCATCAGGGGCAATGGCTTTATTTGATGAAAAATACGGAGATGTTGTTCGTGTTGTCAACATTGGAAATTACTCTATTGAATTATGTGGTGGTTGCCATGTTTCAAACAGTTCTGAAATTGGTTTATTTAAAATCGTGAGTGAAGAATCTGTAGGTAGTGGAATTAGACGTATTGTGGCACAAAGCGGTTTAGCTGCTTATAATGCAATGGTTCATGAAAAAGAAACAGTAGATACAATTGCTTCAACATTAAATCTTAAAAATAGAAAAGATGTTGTAAACAAAGTAGAAACATTAAAAGAAGACTTAAAAGAAGCAAAAGCAGAAATTGAACAATTATCAGCTAAATTAAATGCAATTCAAGCTGCATCAAAAGCAAATGATATTGAAGAAATCAATGGAGTTAAAGTTCTTTATGTTGAAGAACAATTAGAAAATGCCAAAGCAAAACAATTAACATTTGATTTTAGAGATCAATTAGAAAGTGGAATCGTTGTTTTAGTTTCAAAATATGAAGAAAAATGTTCGTACTTTGTTTCTGTGTCAAAAGATTTAGTTGGTCAATATAAAGCAGGAAATATCATTAAAGCAATCAATGAAGTTGTTGACGGTCGTGGTGGTGGAAAACCTGACTTTGCTCAAGGTGGATGTGCTATCAATGATAATATTTCTAAAATCAAAGGTGCTTTAAAAAATATTTTGTAATTTAATACAGTATACGTTATAATATATATTATAGAAAAGAGGGTGAGTTAGATGGAAGATTTAACAAAAACAAGAGTATTTAGTTCAGAAGATATGCGTAGAGAAATGATACGTAGTAATCTCAAAACTGTAATCAATGCTTTAAATGAAAGAGGATACAATGCTGTACATCAAATAGCAGGTTATCTCATATCTAATGATCCTGCATACATCTCTTCTCATAAAAATGCAAGAAATATTATTCAACAAGTTGAAAGAGATGAAATTATTGAAGAATTAGTAAAATCTTATTTGGAGAAAGAATAATGAAAAAAGTATTAGGTCTTGATTTAGGGTCTAGAACTTGTGGTATTGCCATGTCAGACATTCTAGGAATGATTGCTCATGGTGTTGAAACGTTTCGTTTTAAACCTGATGATTATTTGACATGTGCAAAACATGTTAAAGAAATTGTTGAAGAAAATGAGATTGAAACGATTGTTTTAGGTTTGCCAAAACATATGAATGGCGATATTGGTGAAAGAGGACAAATTTCAATTGAATTTAAAAAACAATTAGAAGAAATGATTGAAGGAATCAATGTGATCTTAGTTGACGAGAGATTAACAACGGTAGTTGCTGAAAATCAACTTCTTTTTGCGGATGTATCAAGAAAGAAAAGAAAACAGGTAATTGATAAAATGGCGGCAGTGGCTATTTTACAAGGTTACTTAGATAGAGGATAAGTTATGGATGAAAATACAATTGTTGTAACTGATGAATTAGGAAACGAAGTAGAGTATGAAATTTTATTTACATTTGAAAATGAAGAAAATGGACATCAATATGTTGTTTACTTCGATCCAGAAAAAGATGAACCAGAAGCACAAGCAGCAATCTTTGATGATGAAGGTGGACTATTTCCAATTGAAACTCCTGAAGAATGGGAATTAGTTGAAGAAGTTTTCCAATCATTTGTTTCAGAAGAAGATGAAGATGAAACTGAATATTGTGAAGGAGAAGATGAAGATTGTAATTCATAAAAGCTAATGAAAATTAGCTTTTTCCTTTTTTAGACATGAACAGTTCATGGAAGGAAATTAGAATAATCAATGAGGTGAAAGAAATGGCATTTAATTTATTTGGAGGAAAAAGAAGAATTACGAAAGTTTTTTTTGCTAATTCTTTAGGGAATAAACAAACAAGAGGAGTCTATACATTTCAAATAGATGTGGAAAATGGAGAGTTGATATTTAAAAAATATTTTGTAACACCAACGGATCCAGTTTATGCATTCAATTATGGACGTTTTTCATGTATTACTTATAGAAATAGAACGGGTTCTGTAGATGATGGAGGAATTTGTTCTTATGCAGCAACTGCTGAAACATTAGCACTTGCTTCACGTGTGACAGATAAAGGAAAGACATATGTGCATGCTTGTGCAAATGGTGATGTAGAAACTGCTGATAAAGTATTCTGTGTCGATTATTTTAATAGTGAAATTTCGGTAATTTCTATTGTTAAGAAAAAACTTGTAAAATGTATTTCTCATTTTAAGTTGAATGGAAGTGGAAAAGATCCTGTTAAACAAGCACAACCATATCCTACATATGTGGGCTTTTTACCAGATGAAGATAAACTTTATGTTGTTTGTTTAGGATTAGATCAAGTATGTTTCTTTGATGTTGGTGAAGATGGAACATTAACATTAGATAATGTACATACATTACAATTAGAACCAGGTTGTGGTCCTAAAAAAATGATTTTTAATCAAAAAGGTGATCGTGCTTATGTAATGAATGAATTAAACAGCACAATTTGTATTTATAAATATGATCATTTAAACTTTGAATTAATTCAAACAATCGATAGTTATCCAAAAGATGATGATCCTGAACTTGTAAGTTCTTTAAGTGATATTAAGTTTAATAGTGATGATAGTCATTTATATGCAATTAATAAAGGACATGATTCTCTTGTGTTGTTCGAAGTCAATGAAGATGGAACTCTTACATATATTGACTTTGAAGATACTTCTTATGATCCAGTAGATATGCTTGTTTATAATGAGGAAGGAAATGAATGGATCGTTGTGGCTTGTCAAAAAGGTGGAATTGTTGAATCTTATCGTTTTGGTAAGGAAAAAGGCGGACAAGTTTATGAAACTGAATATAGCTGTATGGTAAATGAGCCTGTTTGCTTAACACCATTTATTAATAATTTCTAAGGCAATTTATTTGCCTTTTTTCTTTGGTTGAATATCGACAAAAAATAACATATAATGATACAAGGTGAGGACTCAACATGGAAAAAAAGAAATTGAATATTAAAGTTAAAATAGCAGTAGGCATTATTATTTTTATTGTTGCTTTGTTTATTGGAAGTTTTGTATATTATAAGCAAGGAATCAAGGCTACATCTTCTAAAAATAAGGAAGTGATCGTCACTATTCCTAAAGGTAGTAGTGGAAATGATATTATTAAAATATTAGATAAAAATAAACTTATAAAAAGTTCTACATGTGCCAAAATATATTTAAAAATGAATCAACATGATTTTAAAAGTAATGTTTATATTTTAAATAAAAAAATGGATTTAAAAACAATTTTTAAAGCAATTGAAGGAAAAGATAAAAAATATATTTCTAATACTAAAATAACAGTTTTAGATGGACAAACAATTCCTGAATACGCTTCTATTATTTCTAAACAAACAGGAATAGAATATAATGAGATCATTCAAAAATGGACAGATCAAACATATCTTCAAAAGTTAATTAAAAAATATTGGTTTTTAACAGATGATATTTTAAGTGATGGTATTTATTATCCATTGGAAGGATATTTAGCACCAGAAACTTATTTTCTAACACAAGAAGATACGATTGAAAGTATTACAAAAATGATGTTAGATCAAACACAAAAACATCTAGAAAAATATAAAACACAAATATTAGATTTTAAAGTGAACTCACAACCATTAACAGTTCACCAATTTATGACATTATCATCTATTGTTCAAAGAGAGTCACCAGTCAATGACGAAGATAGGCAACTTGTTTGTGGTGTTTTAATTAATCGTTTAAATAAACAAATGCCATTACAATGTGATGTCACTGTTAATTATGGAAATCAAGAAGTTAAAATTGATGTTAAACATACTGATTTAAATAAAGATACAAAATATAATACATATAAATATAATGGTTTACCTGTTGGTCCTATTAGTTCTATTTCAACAGGAATTATAAAAAATGTTTTAAATTATAAGGAAAGTGAGTATTATTATTTCTTTGCGACACAAGATGGAAAAGTTTTATATGCGAAAACATATCAAGAACATCAAGTAAATGTAAATAGTAATAAGTGGTATTAAAATGAAGTATTTTGATGAAATAGAAAAAAGCGCAAGAGAAAGAAATATTCCAGTCATGGAAAAAGAGGGTTTGGAATTTTTAATACAAACATTCAATGAACATCAATGTCATCGCTGTCTTGAAATTGGCAGTGCCATTGGTTATTCAGCAATGATGATGGTTTCAAATATAGATGATTTTGTTGTTGAAACAATTGAGTTAGATGATGCACGTTATCTTGAAGCTATTCAAAACATTAAAGAACAACAATTAGAAGATCAAATAGAAATCCACCATGATGATGCATTAACATTTGATATCAATGATTTAAAATACCAAGAATTTGATTGTTTATTTATTGATGCAGCGAAAGCACAATATCAAAAATTCTTTGAAAAATACATGCCTTTAGTTCAAAAAAATGGAATTTGCATTGTTGATAATCTAGATTTTCATGGGATGATTTTTGATATTGATCATATTAAAAATAGAAATACAAAACAACTTGTTAAAAAAATTAAAAGATTTAAAGATTGGATTTTCAATCATGAAGAATATCAAGTCACTTATTATGGCATAGGTGATGGAATTTGTGTAATAAAAAGGAAGTGAAATAAGTGTCATTAATAATTAATATAAATAGTTTATCATACCTTTATGATTATTTGGATTTAGGTGTCCATGATTTTATTGTAGGAACAAATCAATTTTCATGTCGACAAGCTTTAACAGTTGATTATATAGAATTAAAAGAAATAAAGGAAAAATATCCAATGATTCGTTTATTTGTTTTAGTTAATGCGTTAGTTGAACAAAAATATTTAGATGATTTAAAGAATCATTTAGATAAATTAAATGAATGTCAAATAGATGGAATTATTTTTCAAGATTTTGGAGTTTTACAAATTTGTAATGAAAAAGGATATTCATTTGAAAAAATCTATGATCCAGAAACATTAAATACAAATCATCTCACATTATCTGTTTTAAAAGAACAAGGAATAGATGGCGCTTTTCTAGCAAGAGAAATCCCGCTAAAAGAAAAACAAATGATTGGACAAAATTGTAAATTAAAAACAATGGTTCAAGTACATGGGGTTGAATATATGGCTTATTCAAAAAGAAAGTTATTGTCTAATTATAAAGAGTATACACATCTTGATTTTAATGTAGATAAAGAGGCACAAATTGAAATCAAAGCCAATGGTGTAGAGGACCATTGTCATATTTATGAAGATCAATATGGAACCCACATTACTTCAACTAATCAAATGTGTGCACTAGATGTTCTTAATCAATTCAATGATTTTGATTATTTATATATTGATGGTCAATATATAAATGAAACAGATTTATTAGAAATTACACATCTTTATATACAAGCTATAGAAGCAATTAAAAATCAAACATACAATAAAGAATTATATGATATATATGTAATTGCAGACAATTGTACAGACAATACAGCAAAAGTTGCAAAAGAGGCAGGAGCAATAGTGTATGAGAGATTTGACAGCACTAAAAAAACAAAGGGATATGCATTAAACTGGTTCCTACAACAAAAAATAGAAGAAGACGCACCATATGATGCATTCTTTATCTTTGATGCAGACAATATAGTTGATAAAAACTTTATAAAAAATATGAATAAAAAATTATGTCAAGGTGAAGATGTAGTCCAAGGTTATAGAGATATAAAAAATCCTACAGACAGTTGGATAACAGCAGGATATGCAATATTTTACTGGACTTTACATAGATTTTATCATTTAGCAAGATACAATATAGGTTTATCACCATTATTAAATGGAACAGGATTTATGGTAAGATTTGATGTAGTAAAACCAAATGGATGGGATACACAAACACTAACAGAAGACATAGAATTTTCATTAAAAAGAATAATAGCTGGAAAAAGATTAGGTTGGGCAACAGATGCAATAGTATATGATGAGCAACCAGTAGGATTTAAACAAAGCTGGTCACAAAGAAGCAGATGGACAGTAGGACATATACAATGTATGCATAAGTACACAAAAGATTTAGCGATGGCAGCAAAGGAAAATAAAACATTAATGAATTTTGATGGATTATTATATATTATAGGAAGTATACCAATGTTTGTAATAACATTAATATTATTATTAACAAACTTTGCAATATATGCTGGAACTGGAATGTCAGCAGCAGAGTTAATATGGAATCTTGTAAGATATGTAGTACCAACATTTTTCTTACCAATACTTACAGGAATATTAATTATGGCACTTGATAAAAGACCAATAAAACAATGATTAAAGGATTGCTATGTTATCCATTATTCTTAGGTTCATGGTTAGTAATAAACTTTAAATGCTTATTTAAAAGAGAAACAACATGGGAAAAAATTGATCATGTTAGAAGCATAAAAATTTCAGAAGTAAGTGATGAAGAAGAAAAAGTAGTAGAAAAAGTTTAAAAAGACTTGCATTTATGCCAAAAATTGGGTATAATATAAAAAGCATAACAAAAACAGAAGAGTGGGAACAAATCCCACTCTTAATTAGTATATAAAACTCTAGAAAGGAGGAGCACTTTATGGCTAGCATAGAGGAAAGAGTGGAAAGCTTAA
>ERZ835541.2783-NODE-2783-length-13374-cov-13.234477_pt1 | contig 13374 bp, 10 predicted proteins | sample MGYA00519945_ERZ835541 | MGnify/ENA primary metagenome ERZ835541 (study PRJEB31850, sample SAMEA3708780) | human gut metagenome | biome: human gut; feature: human-associated habitat; material: faeces | place: China | collected 2014 ...
ACCGTTCCCTGAAAATTCTGGAAGCCGGTCAGATAGAGGAAGAAGATTTTTTCTGTCATGTGACACACAAAACATGGGACGCTATCCTTCACGATATACGCAAAGTCCATGAGAACGACATGGAGAGTGCGCCGGATACCACGCCCGCCGATGAACTGATAAAGGAAGTCCGAAAGGCCATGCAATCCACCGGCGACAGGGTGCAGGAATTTCTGGAAATCTTCTGCAAGGCGTTCCAGCTAAAATACAAGCGGCTCACAGACGAGGAAAGAACAACCCTGAAAAGGCTGTTCAAAAGATCGCCGCTGATTAAAAATTCCGGGATCAACTTCCGGCGCAGGCCGTGGAAATAAAAACAGCCGTTGTGGGATTGGCTCCTACAACGGCTATTTTTTGTTAAAGATAAAACCAGAAACACTTAAAGCTGCTATAACAGACGAAACACCCGGAACAGGAATCACTTCAATTGAATTTTTTAGTGCTTCACTAATTAAAATACTTCCCGGATCAGATATACATGGAGTTCCAGCATCAGATACCAACGCTATACTAATATCTTTTTGCAAAATTAATTCAATCAATTTAGTTGCTTGTTCTTTTTCATTAAATTTATGATATGCAACCAATTTAGTGCTAATATTGTATTTATTCAACAAAATTAATGTTCTTCTTGTATCTTCTGATGCTATGATGTCTACTGCCTTAAGTGTTTCAATAGCTCGTAAAGTAATATCACTCAAATTTCCTATCGGTGTTGCCACTACATATATTTTTCCCATTATAATCTCCACAATTATTTTTTTATAACAAACATAATTTCATTAAAATATGCCTTTCTAAATATAATCTCCATCTGACTATTTTCAATATATTTTGTCATCATGTTTTCATAATAGTCCTTCATTCCAACATTCTTTCCGGATATCGATTTTGTAGGAAATGTAATAATAAAAAATTTAGAATTTATTTGTTCTATTATAGAACGGAAATATCCTTTTTTTTGTTGCTCTAATAATGGAACGATTTTAAATAAAAAAACAACATCCCATTCTCCATTGGGAATATCACATAAAATATCGCTTCCATAGATTTTGGCTTGCAAATCATACAACGATAATATTTTATTCACCAATTCAATATTATCTAAATTTATATCTGTCGCTTCATATCTTACTCTGCTATCAAAGTTGTCGGACAGAACATACGCTACTGGATTTAGCCCACAAGCTATATCCAATATAGAATTAACATTTCCCACCACTCGGAAAATATCATTATAGAATTCTTTATAAAAACTACTCCTTTCTTTTGTAGATATATGTAATAATAACAACTGCTCTATCATTTCTGTTGAAATATGTCCATCATTATCAATGCATTTTTTAATACTGGCAATTTTATTTGCATTAGCTATCGATAAAAATGATTCAGAAATGATATGCAATCTTTTTTTTGACGACCTTAATATATCTTTGTCTTTTTTGTACTTTATACTTTCTTCATTACAAATTCTATTGATCGTTTCAGGGATTATATTTGAATATTTTTTTGATGTCATCACTGTTTGTACAATATTTTCTATAGACATAGGCGTTCCTTCTTTCACGATTTTCTTAATTTCTCCATTAAGTTTGTATAAAATCTCAAATTATGTATTGTTGCTAACCTATAAGCTAATGGATCATTGATTTTGAAAAGATGCCTCAAATAAGCTCTTGAATAATTCGTTGACATATTCAAATTTTATCTCATACTTGCCATACCACATGGGATGAACAGAAAGAATAACTCGTAATTTATGACTTCGTTTTAATCTCCGATAAACGGAAATTTATTAAAGAGGATTGTTCCAGTATTCCACAGTATTTCCGTTCACATCATAAAAAGTAATGGTACCAGCATTTATAGGCAAGACAATCGCAAAAGGTTTATTGCTATCAATAGAAATCCCCTGAATGGAGTTGCCATCATCTATTTGTAGTTGTGTTACCTGCTGTTGATTCATAGAAATAAATGCTCGTTCTTTATATTCCTCTACTGTGAACTCTACAATTCCCCTTTCAACTCCTGAAAGGCTCCCGCCACCACGAAAGAAATATCCAAAGGAGAGCCCTGGACGATTAACATAGACGGAAAAAGTGTGGTCACTCATATCCTGGGGATAAGAAATATATGCAGCCATCGTGTCGGAAACACTTCCATCAACTGTCCAATCATCCTTAATCTTTTGCGACGAGCGAATATCCGCTTCTAAATTGGTTGAAGTCACACCAATATCATTGTTGGCATAAAGAAATCCAACAAACAAAGCGCAAACGAGAACAACCCCAAGCATTATTTTCAGAAAAATCTTTTTCATGTAATCACACGCTCCTTCAACTTTGTATTTGTCACCCTTTTTCAGCGGTACTTTCATCCTGCTCCAATTCAATCACATCTGAAATATCACAATTCAGAGCATTACAAATTCTCAGTAGGGTTTCCATGCTGATGTGTTTTCCCTTGCCCATGTTGGCAATCATGTTGGTTGTCAGACCGGCGGCAAGCCGCAAGTCCTCTTTTCTCATGCCACGCTCTTTCAAAGTGTTCCATAATGGCTGATAGCTGATGTTCATAGGCTTCCCGTCCCTCTTTCCATCGTTAAGTGTTCTGCACCCATTATAGCAGAAATCTTGCGTTTCCACAATACTTCTTGACCACACCGCCGGTTCCGTCTGGATTGTGCTTTTCCTTTCTTAGCTTTTGTTACATCTAATTAGCCATAAGCTGCTTAATGCCCTGAGATTTAGCCGCCGGATTGTCGTTGCCGTAGCCTTCCATGAGGTTGATAACACCCCACACCGCGAGACCGGCACCGAGGGCGATAACGAGCGTCTGAAGAACCGTGACAGCCTGATTGATGAAAGCCATAGATTTTCCTCCTTGATTTGAAAAAGATTGGTTGTGTATTTTTGAAAATGGGCATAAAAAAAGAAGCCCCGTCGCTGTTCTGCTTTGGGAGCCATCAGGCTTTACCCACTGCGCAGTGCAGCGACGGGGCTTTAATCCGCTTCGACCTCGCCCATATCATAGAGGTCGAATGTGTCATCAGGCTTGACTACCAGCTTGTGCTGCCGATACTTCTCGATGTCAAAGGCGTTCCGCTTGTCGTAGTCGGAGAGCTGCCGGTACTTTGGATGCTTCGTAATGTCGTATTTGTTACTGAGAAAAGGTCTCACGCCTCGAAGCTGCAAAATACACTTGGCTCCGTCCATGACGGCGATCTCATCCTGAGACATCAGTTCTTTGCCGGTTTTCTGGTAATTCAAGCCGTAGGAGTTGTTGCTGGAACGGGTTTCTGAGGTGTTGTAAAGGTCGATTGTCTCCTTGCCCAGCACCTCGCTGATTTCCTTGAGGGTCGATTTCTCCTTGCCGCCAAGGAAAAGTGTGCAGTCACAGTTGCCCGTGATGGTGTCCGCCGCATCCTTGTAGATGGTCTTGAGCTGAGACTGGGACTGCAAGATGATTGACGCCGAGATTTCCCGGCTTCGGATGGTGGCGATGAGCTTATCAAACTTCGGGATTTGACCGATGTTCGCAAACTCATCCAGCAGACAGCGCACATGAACGGGAAGCCGACCGTTGTAAACGTCATCTGCTTTATCGCACAAAAGGTTGAAGAGCTGGGAATACATGATTGCCACGACGAAATTGAAGGTGTCATCGGTATCGGAAATGATGACGAACAGCGCCGTCTTCCGGTCTCCGATGGTGTCCAGCTCCATCTCATCGTAGCTCATCAGCTCCCGCAGCTCTGCAATGTCGAAGGGCGCAAGCCTTGCACCGCAGGAAATCAAAATCGACTTAGCGGTTTTGCCCGCCGCCAGCTTGTATTTGCGGTATTGCTTGACCGCAAAGTGGTCAGGGTCGCGGGCTTCCAGCTCATCGAACATGACATCCACAGGGTTCTTGAAGGTCTCATCGTCCTCTCTGGCTTCCGAGGCATTGATCATTTCGAGCAGGGTAGTAAAGTTTTTCTCGTGATCGGGTGCCTCATACCAGATGTAGCCGATGAGAGCTGTGTAGTAGAGCTTTTCCGCCTTGACCCAGAAATCTTCGCCGGACTTATCGCCGTCTCCCTTCGTGTTGACGATGATCGTATTGACCAGCTTGAGGATGTCCTTCTCGCTGCGGATGTAGCTGAACGGGTTGTAGTGCATGGATTTCCGGAAATTGATGGTGTTCAGCGACTTGATGACATAGCCGCCCTTTTCGAGCATCTTGCCGCACTCCACCAGTACCGTACCCTTCGGGTCAGTCACAACATAGCTGCTGTGCATCTGCATCAGGTTCGGCTTCACGAAAAAGCGTGTCTTACCTGAGCCGGAACCGCCGATGACAAGGATATTTTTGTTGCGGGCGTATTTCGGCTGCTTCGGGCGGCTGTTCATGGTCAGGAACTCCGTCTGCGTCAGAATGACGTTGTTGGAGAACTCCGGGTCCATGTACGGCTTGATGTCCTCCGGCTTGCCCCAGCGGGCAGATCCGTATTCTTCGCCCTGCCGTAACTTCTTGCGATTCTTGCCTTTGACGTAGACCGCCAACTTGAGCAGCGCACCGGCAATCAGACCGATGAGCAGATCGACGGGCTGAAAGCTGGGCAGCGGATTTACGAAGGCTGTGCCGAACACGGCAAAACCGTTTGTCAGCTTGTCGATGAACTCTGTGCCGGGTGCGAGACGAAATACGGCGGCAATCTTATCCGCAAAATAGAAGGCGAAGACATACGGAAGGTTCAGAAGAATGAGTTTCTTCACATCGGGTTTGTTCACAGCTCCACACCCCGATCCTTGGTCTTGACCTTGACTTTCTCCTTGTGCTGCGCCTTACTCTGAGCTTTCTCCTGATCCAGCTTGTGCCGGATGGACGGCTGTTCCTTCTGCTTGACTGTCTTGGCGGAGAACTCCTTGAAGGCGGCGGTCATAACATCAACGTCCCGTCCCTTGAAGAAGACAAGATAGCTGGGCGGCTCAACGGAAACGTCCTTCTTGAGCGCAAAGTCCAGACCGTATTTGCTGGCAGTCCGCTCAAAGGACTTGATGTTGCCATCCGTCACTTCGATGTTGGAGATAGCGGCGTTCTGGCTCATCAGATGCTTGATGGACTGCTTGCCGCGATAGGCTTTGGGCTGCTGCATCTGCTTCTGTGCCTTCTCAATTTCCTGAACGAACTTGTCCAGCGCCTTTTTCAGCACCTCGGCAGAGATTTTGCCGCCCTTGATCATGATTGCAACAACTTTGGTGTTGACTTCATCCTGCATTGCGGCGTTTACCTCCTTTCGTTGGAATGATTATGGGGACTGCTGCCGAAGCTAAGGCGGCACAATCCGGCGACAGATGATTTTCATTTACACTGTCCTCCTTTCCGAGCATTGCTCACGATGGTATTCATTAAAGAGTGTCTTCACAAAGGCTATAATCGTAGGTCTTCGGCTTCTTTGACCCTGCCGATCTGTCCTGCCCGTAGAAATCATGATTGACGAGCGCGGAGTAGTAATTGTCTATCGTCAGAGAGGCGTTATACAGAGCGGTCAACAGGTACGCCCGGATATTACGGATGTCTGACGGGTTCTTGTTCATTGCTTCCAGAACGTACTCTATGTGGCTGCTATTCAGCTTGAGAAAGCGGGACTTAACCACTTGCTGCGGCATATCCTCGCCATTGATACGGATGGTCGGAGCGGTAGAGCAGACGGCATCCAGCATGATGTCCATGATCTCCCGGAAGCGGTCTTTATCGAACTTCGGATCCTGACAGAGAATGTTGTAGTCAAGATTCTCTTTGATAATCTCTTCATGCAGAGAAACCAGAATGCGCAATGACGTTCCACCTTGTTCCCGTTCCCATTGATGAATGGGATAAGGTCAAGGCTGCCGGCGATGACATCTGCAACATCTGGAAAGAATACCTTGCGGGAACTTTAAACGAGGAATCTGGCATTTCACAATCAAGTAGATACTGAGGTTTAAGAACATGGACAAACGCTCGTCGACGCGAAGCTGCTCCATAAAAATCTCGTCATCGCCGACACCATCTACAATCCCCGCAAGACCCTTCTCATCGAGCAGGCGGAAGCGGCCGGATGCAAGGCTGTCGGCGGGATCGGGATGCTTTTGTGGCAGGGCGTGGCTGCGTTCAAGCTCTTCACAGGTAAAGACATGCCCGCGCAGGAAGTTCTGGAAAAATTCTTTTCGTGATTCCCTAAATCAAAAAAGGAGACGAGTCAAATGAAATTTCCTACCATGTTTTCTCCCGTGCAGATCGGTTCTGTGACGGTTCCCAACCGCTTTGTCGTGCCCCCGATGGGAAATAATCTCGCGAACACGGACGGCTCTTTGTCCGACCGCTCCCTTTCCTACTATGAAGCAAGAGCCAAGGGCGGCTTCGGCCTCATCACGATCGAGTCGACCGTCGTCTATGAGCAGGCGAAGGGCGGCCCCCGCAAGCCGTGCCTGTTCTCGGATTCCACCGTCGAAAGCTTCCGCCAGGTGGCCTCTGCCTGACATGCCTACGGCGCGAAGGTCTCCATCCAGCTCCAGCATGCGGGCCCCGAGGGAAGCTCGGCACTCACCGGCTACCCCCTGAAGGCGGCCAGCGCGATTCCGGCAGCGGTCGGACGCGAAACGCCGGAGGCTGTGTCAAAAGAAGAGCTCTACCGCATCATCGAGTGCTACGGCGACGCGGCCAGACGCGCCCAGCAAGCGGGCATCGACATGGTCGAGGTCCACTGCGCCCACGGCTATCTTGTCAGCACGTTTATTTCCCAGCGCACCAACAACCGCACGGACGAGTTTGGCGGCTGCTTTGAAAACCGGATGCGCCTTCCGCGGCTGATCATCGAAAACATCCGCAAAAAGACCGGCGGCAACCTTCCCATTCTCTGCCGCATCAACGCCTGCGACGAGGTCCCGGGCGGACAGAACGTGCAGGATGCGGCGGCAGTCGCGGCTTACTTAGAACAGGAGTGCGGCGTGGACGCGCTGCATGTGACGCGCGCGGTGCACCTGCATGATGAGTTCATGTGGGCGCCCGGCATCACGCATGGCGGGTTCAACGCGGACCTCGTGACCGAGATCAAGCGGGCCGTTTCCGTTCCTGTCATCATTGTCGGCAGGTTCACAGAGCCGCAGTACGCAGAGCTCTTGGTCAAGCAGGGGAGATGCGACCTTGTCGCCTTTGGCCGGCAGAGCATCGCGGACCCAGAGCTTCCCAACAAAGCGCGGAACAATCAGCTTGAGACCCTTGCGCCCTGCATCGGCTGTCTTCTTGGGTGCGTGCCCAACATGTTTGCGGGCAGGCCCATCACCTGCGCGGTGAACCCGTGTGTTGGCCGCGAAACCGAAATCACTCCGGTTGAGACTTCTAAAAACGTCGTCGTGGTCGGCGGTGGCCCGGGCGGACTGTACGCGGCGTATATTCTCGCGCTGCGCGGGCATAAGGTGACGCTGCTGGAGAAAAAACAGGAGCTCGGCGGCAACTTCCGCATCGCGGCGTACCCCACCGGCAAGGGACAGCTGACCGAAGCGGTCCGGTCCATGATCGTGCGCTGCGAAAACGCGGGTGTTGCTATCCGGGCCGGCGTGGAGGCCGACGAGACGGTGCTCAAGGCGTTCTGCCCCGACGCGATCGTCCTCGCCACGGGCTCCAATCCGCTCATCCTGCGTATTCCCGGCCTTGCTGAATGCGGCTTCATGACGGCGCAGGAGCTTTTGGATGGCAAGCGGTCGGCTGGCCGGAAGGCTCTTGTGGTCGGCTGCGAAGCGGCGGAATTTTTGGCCGAGCGCGGACATGAGGTTTCCGTCATCGAAATGAAGGACGTCATCGCGGCGGACGTCACCCCCGAGAGCCGCCGGTACATGTTCGAGACCTTCCGTGAGCACAATGTCGGGCTCTACCCGGGCGCGAAGGTCGGGCAGTTTCACACCGATGGTGTCGACTATACCATCGCGGGCGGGACGCCAGGCAGCCTCCGGGGCTTCGACAGCATTGTTCTTGCCATGGGCTCGCGCGCAAATGCCGCGCTCAAGGAGACGGCGGAGGCCGTGTGCACGCAGGTCCTCGTCATCGGCGAGGCAGCAAAGGCCCCCGGCAACGCGGTCACCGCAACGACCGATGCGCTTCATGCGGCGCTTCAGGTATAAATATCACCCCCTATCCATCGAAGCGGGAGCTGCCCGGGAAATCCCGGGCAGCTCTTGCGGCTGTTTCAAAGGACTGGTCCGGATGGGGCTTGGCTGGAAGAAACATGAAATTGATATTTTTTTATCGATACGTATTGACTTATTAGAATCCGTATGTTACTGTATTCATATGTTAAAAACATTATGTGTTATATCAAAAACAGCATAACTGTATCTCAAAAATCAGAAGGAGTGAAATAGCCTTGAGCAGACTCGATATCAAAACCGCGAGTAAGGCGCAGACTGTCGTTGACCGGCTGTACAAGGATATGGAGCGCAGGATCGCGTCCAGCCCGCCGGGACTATGTCCGATCGATATGTCGCTGACATTTTTGCAGCTGTGCCATGCGCAGTCGTGCGGCAAATGCGTCCCCTGCCGGATTGGGCTCGGGCAGCTGGCTGCGCTGATGGGGCAGGTGCTGGATGGGACCGGTACGATGCTGACGATCGACACCATCGAAAAAACGGCGCGCGCGATCGTCGCTTCTGCCGACTGCGCCATCGGACGCGATGCAGCGCAGCTGGTCTTAAGCGGCTTCGAGGGCTTCCGGGACGACTATGTGAACCATGTGCAGCACCACAGATGCCTCGCGTCGCTTCAAAATCCGGTGCCGTGTGTGTCGCTGTGTCCCGCGGGTGTGGATGTGCCGGGGTATGTCGCGCTGGTGCGCGAAGGACGGTACGCCGACGCCGTGCGCCTCATCCGAAAGGATAACCCCATGCCGACGGCCTGCGCGTATATCTGCGAGCATCCGTGCGAGGCGCGCTGCCGCCGCAATATGGTAGACGCGCCGGTCAATATCCGGGGCCTCAAGCGCTACGCGGTCGACCACGCGGGCGATGTTCCGAATCCCGCCTGCGAGGCATCTACCGGCAAGCGTGTGGCGATCATCGGCGGCGGCCCGAGCGGTCTTTCCTGCGCATATTATCTGCGCCTGATGGGCCACGGCGTAACGATTTTTGAAGAAAAAAAGAGGCTTGGCGGCATGCTCCGCTATGGCATCCCCGCCTACCGCTTCCCACGGGAAAAGCTGGATGCGGAGATCGCGTCCATTTTGTCCACCGGCGTCGAGGTGCATACCGGCGTGACGGTTGGAAAGGACATTTCCTTCGAGCAGCTCCATAAAGACTATGACTGCCTGTATGTCGCCATCGGCGCACATACGGACAAGAAGACCGGCATTCCGGGAGAAAGCAGCAAAAATGTCATGTCTGCCGTCGAAATGCTGCGCGCCATCGGTGATGATGTGATGCCGGACTTTACGGGCAAGCGCGTCGTGGTCATCGGCGGCGGCAACGTGGCGATGGATGTGACGAGAAGCTCGGTTCGCCTCGGCGCTTCCAGCGTCACCTGCGTCTACCGCCGCAGAATCGCGGACATGACGGCGCTTCCCGATGAGGTGCAGGGCGCGATCGCAGAAGGCGCAGAGGTTCGCGAGCTTTGCGCGCCGGTGCGCATTGAGGCAAACGAAGCGGGCGAGGCAGCAGCCCTCTGGGTGCAGCCGCAGATCATCGGCTTTGCGGACAAGTCCGGCCGTCCCCGCCCGGAGGCGGCAGACCAGCCTGAAGAACGTATCCCGGCAGATCTCATCGTCGTCGCCATCGGGCAGGGCGTGGAAATCGCGGGCTTCGAGCAGACCGGCATTCCCATTAAGCGCGGAACGTTCATGGCAGAAAGCTCCAGCCAGATCGACAACATGGAAACCGTCTTTGCAGGCGGCGACTGCGTGACGGGACCTGCGACTGCCATCCGCGCCATCGCGGCCGGTAAGGTCGCGGCGGCCAACATCGACGAGCAGCTTGGATTCCACCATGAGATCCGCACGGATGTGGAAATTCCCGCGCCGCATCTTGACGTATGTCCGCCGCGCGGGCGCGTCAATACGAAAGAACGGGAAGCTGCGCAGCGTAAATGTGATTTTGAAGACATCGAATGCGGCATGACCCACGAGGAAGCCTGCGCCGAGAGCGGCCGCTGCCTGCGCTGCGATCACTTCGGCTACGGCATCTTCAAAGGAGGGAGGACGGAAAGATGGTAACACTGGTCATTGACAACAAGACCGTCTGCGCGCCGGAAGGAACCAGCATTCTCGATGCGGCGCACACGGCGAGCATTGATATACCGACGCTCTGCTACCTCAAAGACCTCAATGAGATCGGCGCCTGCCGCATCTGCATGGTCGAGGTCGAGGGGCAGGACACGTTAGTTGCCGCGTGTGACAACGAGGTCCATGAGGGCATGGTCATCCACACGAACTCCCAGAAGGTGCGTATGACGCGGCGCGTCAATCTCCAGCTGCTGCTCAGCCAGCACGAGGTAAACTGCGTCAAATGTACGCGCAGCGGCAACTGCAAGCTCCAAAAGCTGTCCAACGACTATAACCTGCTCGGCGCGCCCTATCAGAAAAAGCTGCGTCCGGCGCCGGTCGACTATTCCGCGCCCATTCTGCGCTTTGAAAACCGCTGCGTCAAATGCATGCGCTGCGTGCAGGTCTGCGATAAAATGCAGGGCGTACATATCTGGGATCTGGTCGGGACTGGCTCGCGGACAACGGTCGGCACGGCAAGAGCAAACAGCCTTTCGAGTTCTCTTTGCACCTATTGCGGCCAGTGCGTGACCCACTGTCCCGTTGGCGCGCTGGAAGAGCGGGACGATACCGACCATGTGTACCGGATGCTGGCAGACCCGGAGCTCACGACCGTCGTGCAGGTCGCGCCTGCTGTCCGCGCGGCGTGGGCGGAGTATTTCGGTCTCGCGCCGGAGCAGGCCACGCCGGGGATTCTGGCCTCTGCGCTGCGTCAGCTCGGCTTTGATTATGTGTTCGACACCAATTTCAGCGCCGACCTTACCATCATGGAGGAGGGCAGCGAGTTCATCGAGCGCTTTACGCATCGCGACGCGCATACATGGCCGATGTTCACCTCCTGCTGCCCCGGCTGGGTGCGGTTTGTGAAGGGGCAGTTCCCGCAGTTTTCGAAGAACCTCTCCACGGCAAAATCCCCCCAGCAGATGTTCGGCGCAGTGGCAAAGAGCTACTTCGCAGAAAAGATCGGCGTCGCCCCCAAGAAGCTCCGCGTGATTTCCATCATGCCGTGCACGTCCAAAAAGGCGGAAGCCGAGCTTCCGACAATGCGCGATGCCTGCGGCGATCCGGATGTGGACGTGGTCATCACCACGCGCGAGCTGGTTCGTATGCTCCGCTGCTCGATGATCGACCCGTCGGCGTTGGAGGAGAGCGGCTTCGATTCCCCGCTCGGCTCCGGCACGGGCGCCGCTGTCATCTTCGGCGCGACGGGCGGCGTGATGGATGCGGCGCTTCGCAGCGCATATTATCTGGTCACCGGCAAAAATCCCGACCCGGACGCATTTTCCTTCGTGCGCGGCATGCAGGGCTGGAAGGAAGCCAGCTTTGAGTTCCCCGGCGCGGGCACGGTCCGGACGGCGGTCGTGAGTGGCCTTGGAAACACCAGAAAGCTTCTGGAGGCCATTGCTTCCGGCCTCGCACAGTATGACTTTGTCGAGGTCATGGCGTGTCCCGGCGGCTGCGCGGGCGGCGGCGGTCAGCCAATCCACGATGGAGTAGAGTGCGCCGAGCAGCGCGGAAATGTTCTCTGGGGTCTTGATAAAACGTCGGCGCTTCGCTTCTCCCACGAAAACCCCGACGTGCAGGCGCTTTACACGGAATTTTTGGAAAAGCCTCTGTCCAAGCGCTCGCACCATCTGCTGCATACCGACATTGACGCCTGGCAGATGCCGCAGAACCTCGGATGATTGCTGCCTTTATCAGCGGATGTTTCCAATCAAAAATACAAAAACCGCGGGACAAGACCTTCTTGTCCCGCGGTTTTTGGAATCGTTCGTTTTGAGAGCTGGGAGAAAGACGGCTTACAGAGCTGCGCCGTTTTCCCGGGCGGTCTGCGCATACCAGTGTGCGCTGTCTTTTACAATTCGCCGCTGCGTTGGATAGTCGATGTAAATAAGGCCGAAGCGCTCGGCGTAGCCGCTGTGCCACTCAAAGTTGTCGGTCAGCGACCAGTGGAAAAAGCCGCGGATATCGGCGCGCTCGCTGCCGTTTCGGAGCGCGAGAAGATAGCGGTGCAGAAAATCGATACGGTCTGCGTCGTGTACCTGTCCGTCGAGGAACACATGGTCATTGCAGCTCAGGCCGCACTCCGTGACATAGAGCGCAAGCGCGTAGCGCGCGTACAAAAACGCGTAGCCGTATTCCATAATTTCCGGCGTGATAGGCCATTTGAGCGCCGTGCAGGCAAAGCCCTTCGGACGCGGCAGATAGAGCGGCTGTCCATTTGCGTCTGCGGCAATTTCACTTCCGTTGTAGGAGTTCACACCGATGAAATCCGGTACGGCGTGCATCGTGTCCCATTCTTCCTGCGTTATAGTTTGCAGCAGCTCGGACAGCGCACCGTCTTCCGGCGCAATTCGCCCGAAGCATACTGCATCCAACACGATCGGGTGCGTGAACATCCAGTCGGTGTCCGTCAGGCGGAAGGTCTCCTGCTGTGCGGCGGCCTCGTCGGTGGGACTGTGCGGATAGCAGAGCTTGCCGGTGGAGGCAATGCCGATTTCAGCTTCCGGCGCAGCCTGGCGGATGGCGCGGAATGCAAGACCGTGCGCGAGCATGAGGTTTTTCCAACATTGCACGAGCTGCGGCAGGGGATACCGCTTCCCCGGCGCGTGAACGCCGTCCGCGTATCCGAGCTTGAGGACGATCTGCGGCTCGTTGAGCGTGATAAAGTGCCGCACGCGGCCTTTGAAATGCGCCGCCATCATCCCGGCAAATCGGGAAAAGCGCTCTGCCGTCTCGCGTTTCAGCCAGCCGCCTTTTTCCTCCAGCGCCTGCGACAGCTCCCAGTGGTAGAGCGTCATCCACGGCGCAACGCCGTTTTCCAGACAGCGGTCCACCACGCGGTCATAGTATTGGAGCCCGGCTTCGTTCCAATTTCCGTCGCCGTTCGGGTCGACGCGCGCCCAGCTTGTCGAAAACCGGTACGCAGATAAGCCAAGCGAGGCTAAAAGCCCGATGTCCTCTTCGAAACGGTGATAGCCGTCGCAGGCGATCGAGCCATCCTCGCCGTTTGCGATTGCGCCGGGTCTGCGGCAGAACACGTCCCAGACACTCTGCCCGCCGCCGTC
>ERZ835541.2788-NODE-2788-length-13340-cov-2.936771_pt1 | contig 13340 bp, 18 predicted proteins | sample MGYA00519945_ERZ835541 | MGnify/ENA primary metagenome ERZ835541 (study PRJEB31850, sample SAMEA3708780) | human gut metagenome | biome: human gut; feature: human-associated habitat; material: faeces | place: China | collected 2014 ...
ATGGGAGAGGGGATTGGCCTCGGCGGCGATTTTGAGCTCGGTGCTTTCGATGTGGGTGTAGATCTGCGTGGTGTTGAGGTTTTCGTGGCCGAGCACCTCCTGAAGCGTCTTGAGATCGACGCCGTTCGAGAGCATGAGGGTCGCCGCTGTGTGACGAAGCTTATGCGCGGAAAACTGCGTGGAATCCAAGCCAGCGGCAAGCAAATGCTTTTTGACCAGCCGGTGGACGGCGGAGACACTGATGCGATTGCCGTCACGCGAGCCAAAGAGCGCCCGGTTGTCCGACAGCACGATCTGACTGCGCTCGATCAGGTACCGGTCGATGGCTTTGCGGCAGCTTGAGCCCATATAGACGATGCGCTCTTTGTTGCCTTTACCAACTACACGCAGACGGTCGTCATAAACATCCGTCAAATTGAGCCCTACAAGCTCCGAGCGCCGGATGCCGCAATTTAAAAAGATCATGAGTATTGCGAAATCCCGCGCCTGATTTGGCCCCTGGACGGCTTTCAGAAGCGTTTTGGATTCGTCGAGCGATAAGTATTTCGGTAAACTTTTACGGATTTTCGGAAATTCAATGTCCTTGACCGGATTTTCCGTGATCTGCTTGGTAGACACCGTCAGATAGTTGTAAAACGCCTTGATGGCTGAGAGCTTTCTGGCGCGCGCGGCAGAGCCGATGCCGGAGTCTCCGGAGGCAGCTTCCGGGTTTTCGCGGTCGTTCGCAAGATACGACAAAAAGTCAAACACCTCGGAGGTCGTGATTGAGCGGATGAAGTCGATCCCGAGATCTTTAACAGGAATGTCGTCGAGCGGCGTTTTGTACGGCAGCTCTTCGCGCATGAGCCGGACGAAACGCAGGAACATCCGAAGATCAAGATAGTATTCCGAAACCGTCCGGCGCGACTGGCCCTTGACCGTTTCGTGATAGGATAAGAAATTGCGCAGCACCTGCGGCGCGTCATTGTAGGTTTCCATAAGACCTCCTGTATAACTGCCAGAACGGCGCAAAAGCCGTCCGGCTGGCATGTTTGTTAAAGTCTCCTCTTTGAACGCAACAAAATTTTTATTTTGTTGCGTTCATTCAGTATAACTGTTTGGATGTAAAAAGTCAAGACCGCCCTCTCGGACGGTCTTTCTTTATTTGTATCGTTTGTTGTGTTCTTCTACCATTAGTTCAACCATTGTTCTTTCTGGTGCTGGTAGTTTTGTATATTCTTCTAATATTTCTGAAAATGTTATTTTCCCGTCTTTTTCTTGTATGTATTCTCCAATTTTTAATACAATTTCTTGTGCTTTTGTCATATAACTTTCTCCTTTTGTATTCTCTAATATTTCTTCTGGATTGATTTTATATACTTTGCATATTTCTGCTATTTGGTCTTCGTCTAACTTTCTTCTTCCTGTTTCGTATAGTGATATTTGTTGCTGTGTTGTGCATAGCACATTTGCTAATTCTTTTTGGCTGATTTTGTGCATTTGTCTAAATGTTTTAAGCTTATTCATTTTCTTCTTGACTCCACATTCAAAATGGTGTATTCATGTATTGTAGACATTTGGATAAATGTATTTCTTCTCTCTGATTTTATGAAAAGGATGTGTTTTGAATGAAAGTAGTTGGCATGAGAAAATTTCAGTACACCAGTAAAAAGACTGGTAACACCTATCCCGCGGCAAATCTGTATTGCACTGAAAAACGTAATAACGTTCTCGGCGATGCGGCGTTTGACCTCTTTGTAAAAGCCGAGATTGTCCCCGGTGATCTCGCTGTCGGTGACGAAATCGCCTGCACCTATAACCGCTTCGGCTCGGTTGAAGAAATTCGTGTGGTGAAGTGATGCGAAAATATATCGAAATCGCATTGACTTCTTCCATGCAAGCTGCACTTGAACGGTACATGGTAGAAAAGCGCGTTTCCATGCTTGATGCGGCTGCTGCTCAGATTCTTGTTGAATTCCTCTATAAGGGGGGCTATTTCTAATGGATGATCTGCAAATCACCATTAGCCTTACGGAGCTTATGACCCTTATCGAGTCCGCAAAACGTGTCCCCGATGCTGAAAAGGCTCTGTCTTCCCTTTCTCGCCGTCTGGATGGTCTTTACGGCATTTACACGGAAGTTTTGGAGCGCCTGCGTGCCCTCCAACATGAAGTCGATAGTCTTTGATATGCCAGAGGGCGTTAGCCCGGTTGGCATGTATGAGAACTCCCGCGCACCTGGTAGCAGTTCTTCCCCGTAGAAGTGTTCCGGGCGTTGCAGGCATTCTCTTCCCCGCATATATTCACCTCTTGTCTGCGTATCCCCGCGCCGTGGCGGCGCGGACGTATCCCCCATCCCCTTCTGTTTTTCTTTTCTTTTGTCTGGGCGTTGCCATTTGGGGCTGACTTCCCCACTTGGCAACGATTGCCCGGGCTACGTCTAAGGCAATCGTTGTTGCCTGTTGCCAAAATTCTGAAAGGTTGGTGCTTTCCGATGGCTGATAAGAAAATCCGTAATTTCTCTGGTGTCCTGTATCCTGATTCTGAGTCGTATAACTGCAATGAAGTGATTGACCGTATCAAGTCAAAGTTCAAACAGTGGGCTTTCTGCTTGCATGATATGGATGTTAACGATGATGGTGAGCTGAAAAAGGCTCATATTCATTGGGTCGGTGCTGGTGATGCTCGTATGCTTGCCAGTTGTGCTAAAATTCTTGGTCTCAAGGAAAACGAAATCGAAATTTGTAAGAACTGTAAGCTCATGGTTCGGTATCTCCTGCACTTGGATGACCCTGATAAGTATCAGTATGCTGCTGATGATCTCGATACTAATTGGAAGAATATCGAACAGATTATTCGTACTGCTGATGAAGGTATCCTCTGTAAAGACCTTTGTACTGCTAAAACTCAAATGAGCTGGTATGATCTGATTCAATATTCTATCGACACTTGCAGCTTTGATGTGCTCCGGCGTAACCTTGGGCTTATCAAGCTCGTAAATGAAGAATGGGAAAAATGGAATCCCCCTGATGATGCAACTAGACCATTCCTTCAGCATCCTTTCCGGTCTGCTGATGGAATGTAAATATATATCGCGGGTTGGTGTAGTGGTAACACGGCAGGCTCTGAACCTGTAGCCGGCTGTTCGATTCAGTCACCCGCATCCATTATAAACGGAGGTGTTATTCAGCGCAAGCTTTTTCTTATTTTGATTCTTGTTTTTGCTCTTTCTGCTTCCGTTTACGCTGCTGATTCTAATCCTTCTGTTACTGTTCAATATAAGTACGGTAATAAAAAGTCTGGTTCTTTTTCTCTTTCTTCGTCAAATGCTTCTTATACTGGTAAAGTATCTGGTTATCTTTCCTATACTTCCGGTACTGTAGCTGTTGATGATTATTCCGGTTCTACCACTGTTTTTGAGCTATCGCGTGTCCCTTCTGATTTTTCTGTTTCGACTTCTACTCCCGGATATTCTGTTACTTATTCTCTTTCTGACGGCACTGCTACTATTGTTGTTTCTGCTGATTCTTCTAGGGAATCTAATCTTTGTGGTTTAACTTTTTCTGGTGAATCTTATGTTGGTTCTGAGCTGAAATCTTATGTTCTTGGTTCTGGTTATTCTTATACCGGTTCTGGAACTCCTCCTGTTGTTCCTCCTAATCCTTATGAGGGCACTGGTTCTATGTTCGGGTGGACTGGTGCTACCCTTTTGCAGCTTGAGTTGTCGCAATCTGAAAAATGGTATACTTATGGTTCTGGTACTTCTTTTGCTGCCTATCTTGATTCTCTTTGGAATGGTATGGATGGTGAAGGAACTCTTCGGGGTGATATAGTAGATTCTAAAATGCTCGCGTCTCTTACTTGGAATAAGTGGAAATGGTCTGTTGATTCTAATTCTGGTCTTCCTAAATTCGAGGTTGATTCATGGTCTCAGGGTTCGTGGGCTGATATGATTTATCGCACTTCGGTCTATAACTATTTTTATGCTTCTAAGCTCTGGTCTAATGATGTCTCTGGTTCTTGGTATGGTTCTATTTCTTCTTCTTTTTCTTATCTGAACTATCGTGTGAACCAGATTCTTGAGGTTCTTGCTAATGATGAAGATTTAGCCATTAAAGATGCAACTACTCCTGAACGTGACTGGGTGAAGAATTATTTCAATGGGTCTGGTGATAAGGCGGATTCTAGTAAATATGATAAGCTCAATAATACTGGTTCTGCTTTTAAAGACGCTTTTTCTGGTGCTCCTGATTCTAGCATTGCAGACGGTTTTACCGCTGTCAATGATAATGGTTATGATTTCTGGTCACAAAATGTGTCTAATGACATTAACGGTGTTTCTTCTTCTGCTGCTTCTCGCGCTCCTGTTTATGTTCCACCTGACCAGAGGATTGTTGATGCGTATTCCGAAAATTGGAATCAGATTGTAGGTGGTTATTATGATTAATTCTCTTCTGCCCTCTATGAATCTGTTCTTGCAAATGTGGAACGTTCTGCCTCCATCCATTATTGCTTTTGTTCGTTGGGTCTTGGGTGTTTTCATTGTTGTTGGTCTATATTACGTTGTAAAGGATTGGATTAAATGAGTAATTTCATTCAGACTTTGCAGTTCACTTTTGCTTTTCTCCCCTCTTGGGTCTGGATTGCTTTTTCTGTCATTTTCGCTTTTATTCTTGTGATGTTCATTCTCAAGATTATTAAGACGATTCTTGATGCGCTGCCGTTTGTTTGAGGGGGTGTTGAATTGACTGTTGAGGCTTCTAATTTCTTGGCTGGCTTTTTTGCTCATGTCTGGCAGCTTTATAACGGCTGGAAGTTGCCCGGTACTAATGTAACTCCGATTGCATGGGCTTTGTTCCTCCTTTTGATGCCTGTTTTTATCCGTCTTTTCAAGCGTCTTCTTAATACGCCTGATGCTTCTGGCGGTGGTTCTTCTCGGAAGGCTGGTGATTCTAAATGAGACGATTCTTTTCTATTTTTCTTTGTGTTTTCCTTTTGCTGACGCTTGCTCTTCCTGCTTTTGCTGGCAATGTTGTAATTCTCAATTATGAGCCTTGGCTTTTCTTCTATGATCTCGAGGCTTGTGACGAGAATTATAATATCTGGCTTGGCATGTACTCTTATGGCGGTTCTGAAGAATTGTACCCTATTCATGTTAATGAGGATGATTATAATGCAAAACTTCTTGCTTCTCAATCTCCCGCTGAGTCTGTCTCAGAAATTACCGACGTTGTTAAACCTGAGTCCGTTGAACCTGATCTGTCTGACGGGGATCCTGTTTCTTCTGATCTTCATAGTGAATCAGATTCGGGACATTTGCAAGCTTCTTCGCTCACCTCGGGGACGGAATCGAGCGGTTCGCAATCTCCTATGCTTGCGGCGGCGAGTGTGCCGTCTTCTGGCTTGTCTTATGTCCAACCTGAACTTGTGAAGATCGACTATGCTCCTGACGCTACTTCTGGCACTTTACTTGCTGTTTTGTATGGATTACTTGGAAAACCGGTGACTGCTTATACTTATAAGGTTCGTACTTCCTATCAGTCTGATTATACCGGTTATGTTACGCAGCAGCTCGATTATGATGCAAACTGGCTTGCATCGCTTGCCCTTCTGATTGTTGTTCTTTTCTGTATTTTTAAAGCTGGAGGTGCTCTGTTATGCAAAGCATGAAAGACTTTTGCCTCTGGTTTATAGATCAGCTTCCCTCTTTTTTGATGGCTGAGCCTGTCTGTTACTTTGTTGGCTTCTTTTTCTCTTTTGCCATTATCGGGCTTATTGCTCGTTTAATGAATATAAAATAATTTTTTTGAAAGGTGTGATTTTTCAGACTGCTCCCGCTGCTTATTCCATTTCGACCATGCTTACTGATATCGGTAGCTGGGTCACTTCGTCCGTCACCTGGGTTGGCGAATTTGTCGGCGCGATTACCGACAATAAGCTGATTCTCGGCTTTGTGCTGGTTGCTCTGATCGGCACTGGCATTGGCGTTATCAACCGCCTTATTCATGTCTAACCTTCGACCTGGGGCGGGCTTCTCCCGCCCCTCTTTTTTTAACTATGACTATTTTTTTGATTCTTTGTGGTATCTTCTTTGTCTGGTTTTCTATTCAGTCTCGCCGATATAATAATCCCTATCGGCTCATTTTTATCTTTGGTAAAAAAGGCGCTGGTAAATCTCTTTACATGGTAAAGATGATGATTAGATATCTGAAAAAGGGCTGGACGGTTTACACGGATATTGATAACTGTAACCTCCCCGGTGTTCGTCTTATGCACGCTATGGATTTAGCTGAATTTGCCCCTGAAGAAAATTCCGCGATTTTTCTTGATGAAGCTGGTATTCTTTTCGACAACCGCAATTTCAAAAATTTCAATGCTGGTCTTCGTGATTTTTTTAAGCTGCAAAGAAAGTATAAATGTCGTGTCTTTCTAAATTCTCAGTCTTTTGACATCGACAAAAAAATTCGTGATGTCACTGATCAAATGGGTTTGATGGTTTCTATTGGCAATGTGTTTTCTGTCTATCGTCCTATTCGCCGGTCTATTACTCTAACTGAGCCTTCTGCCGAGGCTGAAAGCAGGATCGCTGATCGTCTTAAGTTTGAAAGTCTTTTCAAATGGCAGATTACATATCTTCCGAAGTATTTTAAGTACTTTGATAGTTTCGCAGCCCCTGAGCGTCCCCCTATGCCGTTTACCGAAGTTGTGGCTGATTTGACAGATAATAATGTTCGTCGCTCTATGAAGCGTCTAGGACGTAGAAAGGATGATTAAATGTTATGGTTTCTTGGTGTTGTCTTGGTCTTGGGCTTTTGCTTGTGGTTGTTTCTTTCTTTACGGTCGGCCTTGCCGGATTCCTTGTGTTCTGTCTTTCTCTGCTTCTTATTGGCTTTGGCGGCGGTCTTCTTTGTTCTCGTCGGGTACAACTTAAGATAGTTGGAAAAGAAAGGGTATCCCGCTAAAAATAAGCGGGATACCCTTTCTGAATATTTGGTGCGCTCCAAATCTTATATTTTGTTGCGTTGGCGATGGCGTATAAAAAAGCAAGGTCACGCCCTCGCCAAGCGCTAGGCTCGCAACAAAATTACGGTTTTGCAGCGTTAGCTCATGCTCCAAACTTACTGCCAAGCAATGAGCAACTCATTTACTTGTTATTATACTCGGCTCAGGCTGATTGTCAAGCGACGTGCGCAATCGCGGTCAGCTTGACAGGCGAAATATTCCGTGTACCCGGAGGGCAACCGAAATCGCACCGCGATTCCGGCATGGGCGTATTTCGCGACATGGAAAAAAGAATGTTTACGAGCAGTGAAAATGCAAAGGCCTTCCCCGCTGAAAATTCGAATTAGGGATTGACAGAAGTGGACTATTGCGATAGTCTACTTATAGACGATGGCAATAGTCTGTAGGTTCTGTATGAAACTGTTTGATTCCGAGTGGAAAGTCATGGACGAGCTGTGGGAAAACGGCGATCTGAGCGCAAAGGAGCTCTCACAGCGTCTGAATTCGTGCGTCGGCTGGAACAAGAATACCACGTATACAGTAATTAAAAAATGTGTGGACAAGGGCGCAATTGCGCGGCTTGAGCCAAATTTCATCTGCCATGCGCTCATTTCCCGGCGCGAAGTGCAGAGCGAAGAGACACAGGCGCTTCTGGACCGGGCGTTTGACGGCTCAGCAGAGCTCTTGATGGCATCACTTCTGGGCCAGGAAACCTTGTCGCCCGAAACGCTGGAGCGGCTGCACCGGATGATTGAGGAGCAGGACGTATGACGCTGATGAAGATTTCGGCTTGCGGCAGTGCGTGCATTCTGACGGTTCTCTGGGCCGTTGGCGCAGCAGGGCTTACGCTCTTTTTCCTGCTCGGCTATTTGCGCGCGCTGCGGGCGCTTTCCGGTGCAAGACAAGCGCCGGACGCCGGCATCTGGCTCTCTTCCTGCGGGATCCGGTTTCATAGAACGATCTCCATTCGTTTACTGGATGATGCGCGCACCCCGCTGACCTACGGGCTTGGCCGGCCTGTGGTTGTGCTGCCGGAGCATCTGGAAACAGATGTGCGGCGGAGAATGTACATTCTCACACACGAACTCGTGCATATCCGGTCGCTCGACTGTCTGCGAAAGTGGCTGCTGACATCGGCGCGCTGCGTCCATTGGTTCAATCCGCTGGTTTGGCTGATGGTTTACACGGCAAACCGCGATCTGGAGCTTGCCTGCGACGGAACCGTTCTTCGCCTGCTCGGAGATGGCAGCCGGAAAGCTTACGCTGGCGTGCTGCTGGAATTTGCGGCGCGGAAGCGGCCGGAACTGGCGTTTGGCAGCGGCTTTGGCCAGACTGCTGCCGAGGAAAGGATCCATCATATTATGAAATACAGAAAGACTTCCTATTGTATCTTACTGATTACCGTGCTGACGCTGACACTGAGCTTTACCGTGTTTGCGACGCAGGCACCGGCGCAAAAAAAGGCGCCATCCCCTGCTGCATCTGCGGCGCTGACACTGAATGCTGCTGCCGCGAAGCCCGAACAGGCGCAGTTGACAGCTGTAGACGACCCGGTCTCTGCGCAAATGGACGCTTCCGACGAAGAAGTGCAGGCTGCGGACTGGACGTGGCCGTGCGGGAATCACAGCGCAAAGGTTCTGATGGGCTTTGGCTCGCGGAAGAACCCGAGCACCGGGAAAACCGCAATGCACTTTGGCACAGATTTAGATGTAGAGACATGCACGCAGGTCCTCGCCACCCGCGCAGGAAACGTCAGCTTCGCGGACTACACGCCGGATGGCGGCTATCGGGTCATTGTTGACCATGAAGCCGGCTATCAGACGGTCTACCAGCATCTGAGTTCCCTGTCTGTCGGCGAGGGCGATGTAGTGGAGCAAGGTCAGCTGCTGGGGTTATCCGGCGCTTCCGGCTGGGTCACCGGACCGCAGCTGCACGTCGCGCTTCTGAAAGACGGCGATTATCTCGATCCCCTGCTTTTCATGCAGCGCTGAACGCCTGTCACACAAACAACCAGAATCACCAAACGGGCTGGCGCTCTGCCAGCTCGTTTTGACATTTCTTCCAAGCAAAATCGAGCGGATTGTTCCAGAATTTGTTCACGAAAAATTTTCCGTCTGTTCACAAGTACGGAATATTTTTCGTTTCGAAGCGGAAAAAAGTTCCGTTTGATGTGAGGTTGATGTCTGAAATTGTTGGATTTTTCTTAAAACTGTCGAACTGCAAAAAAATCAATCATGTTTTTCGTGGAAGTCGACAACAGAAAAGCCGGAATTTCGGCGGCTTATTTTTTGACAAGGGAATAAGTTGGAATGAAAATTGCGTGTAGATAAGTGAGAAGCAATTCTCAAAAAAATAAAAAGGAGAAGTAAAATGAAGAGAAGCACATTCCAGCGCATTCTTGCAGTGATTGCATGCCTTGCAATCTTCTGTGCGTGCCTCGCCGGCTGCTCGAGCAAGACCTCGAATTCCGGTGAACCCGCAGCTACCACGGAGACCAGCAATGGTTCTGCCGAGACTGCTGCAACTGAATCCACCGGCGGCTACAAGGAAACCGTCACGGTCGCCCTGCCCGAGGATATCACGAACCTCGACGTTCAGGAGTCCAACGCAACGATGAACCTCGTTATCCAGCAGTGCATCCATGATCCGCTGATCAAGCTCTCCGCCGACGGCCAGAGCTTTGAGTGTAAGGTTGCTGAAAGCTACGAGCAGACCTCCGACACCACCTGGCAGTTCAACATCCGCAAGGGCATCAAGTTCCACAACGGCAATGAGCTGACCGCGGATGACGTTCTGTTCACGTTTGAGCGCGCTGTCAACTCCGGCGCTGCCAACGACAAGGTCGCTATGATCACCGCTGTCAACAAGATCGACGACTACACGGTTGAGATCGTTCTGGAAGACCAGATCAGCGATATCCTTTATTATATTGCGTATCCGACGCTCGGCATCCTGAACAAGGCTGCCGTGGAAGCGGACGAAGCCAACGGCTACACCATCGGCTGCGGCCCGTACGTCTTCGATTCCTGGTCGAACGGCGACAACATCACCATGCATGCATTTGAGGACTACTACGGCGGCGTCAAGCCCACCAAGAACCTGACCTTCCGTATTATGCCCGAAGCTTCCTCCCGTGTTATCGCGCTTCAGACCGGTGAGGTCGACGTCTGCATCGATCCTCCCGCAATCGAGCTCAGCCACATCGCAGAGGACTCCAACCTGTCTCTTCTGCAGGTTTCCTCTGAGCGTATGCACTACCTTGCGTTCAACATGAGCGGCGAGCCGTTCGGCAGCAACCAGAAGCTCCGTCAGGCTATCGCTATGGCGATCAACAAGGACAACATCATCACCGTCGCTTCTGAAGGCCTCGGCACACCTGCCGTCACCTTCTTCAGCCAGGGCTACGGCTACTATGACGGCTATGATCCGTATCCCTACGATGTAGAAAAGGCAAAGGCTCTGCTGGCTGAGGCTGGCTATCCCGATGGCCTGACCTTTACGCTTTACTATGCAGGCAGCCTGAAGGAACTCATGAGCCAGGTTATCCAGTCCAACCTGAAGGAAATCGGCGTCAACGTCAACATCGAAGAACTTGAGACCGCTGCTCTGAAGAGCAAGCTCAAGGAAGGCGACTACGAAGCTTGCGTTTATGCCTGGGCAAACGACTCCGCGGGCCCGGACAACAACGTCCGTCCGCTGTTCAGAACCGGTTCCAGCTCCAACAGAACCCATTACTCCGACGAATACATCGACAACCTCATGGACGAAGCTCTGAAGGAGACCGACTCCGACAAGCGTCTTGAAATGTACAAGGAAATCCAGACCTACATCCTCGATGCCTGCCCCATCGTCCCGTGCTTCTACGAGACCATCAGCGTCGGCACCAACGCCAAGCTGCAGGGCTTCCAGCCGGATACCTCTGGTCTGCATCGCTTCTATGACTGCTACATCGAGCAGTAATATTGGGGCTTCATACAAAACCTAAGCAATGCGAAATCGCAAGGGCCTACAGGAAACTGTAGGCCCGCGCGTTCCGATTCGCGCCACACACGAAAGGGGCAGACATGTATAAGTATATTCTCAAGCGCCTTGTGCTTCTGATTCCCGTCATCATCGGTGTTTCGCTTCTGGTGTTCTCCATCATGGACATTGCCGAGGGCGATCCGGTCTACCAGATCGTCAGTGAAACCGCCAGTGAAGAGGTCATTGAAGCGACGCGCGAGGCCTATGGCCTGAACGATCCGTTTTTAGTCCGCTACGCCCGCTATATGATCAATCTCTGCAAAGGCAGCATGGGCACCTCCTACATTACCAAGCAAGACGTTTTCAAAACCTATATGGAATTGCTTCCGAACACCGTGAAGCTTTCTCTCCTGGCTGTTGTGATTGCCATCATCGTTTCCATTCCATTGGGCATCAACGCGGCCATTCACCAAAATACCTGGGCTGACACAGGAAGTATGTTCACTTCCCTGCTGTTCGTTTCCATGCCGCAGTTCTGGCTGGGCCTGCTGCTGATGCTCGCGTTCGCGCTGAAGCTCGGCTGGTTCCCCTCCGGCGGCAACGAAGACGGCCTGAAGAGCCTGATCCTGCCGGCATTTACCGTTGGTATCGGCCTTGCGGCTCTGATGACCCGTACCACGCGCTCTTCGATGCTCGAAACCATCCGTCAGGATTACATCACGACGGCAAAGGCCAAGGGCGTCAGCAATAAAAATGCAATTTATCATCACGCGTTCAAGAACGCTCTGATTCCGATTGTCACCGTCGGCGGCATGCAGCTGGCCCAGGTGCTCGGCGGCAGCGTTCTGGCCGAGACGGTGTTCTCTTACCCCGGCGTCGGCCGTCTGATTGTCCAGTCGATCGAGCGTCGCGATATCCCCATGGTAACCGGTGCACTGATTCTGACGACGATCATCGTCAGCGTCGTGAACCTCGCAACCGACATTGTTTACGCGTTTATCGATCCGCGTATCAAGTCCCAGTACGCAAGAAAGTGAGGCCTACAGATGAAGCAAAAAACTCATGCGGCAGAGCATACCGAAGAGCATGCACAGAGCCGCAGCATGATGCAGGAGGTCTGGCGCCGGTTCAAGAAGAACAAGGGCGCTGTGGTCGGTCTTTGCATCTTCCTGGTGATCTGTGTTCTGGCAATCTCTGCCGGCTTCGTTTATGATTACGACACCCAGGTCGTTGGCGGCGACGTGACGCAGCGTTTGCAGTCTCCGAGCTGGGAACACCCGTTCGGCACCGATGAAATGGGCCGTGACATTCTGATCCGCGTCATCTATGGCGCGCGCTATTCTCTGTCTGTTGGCGTTGTGGCCGTTGCCATCGCGCTGGTGATCGGCGTTTCTCTTGGCGCTCTGGCTGGTTACGTCGGCGGCATCACCGAAAATATCATCATGCGTATTACCGATATTTTTATCGCAGTCCCCAATATCCTGCTTGCCATCGCCATCGTCTCTGCTATGGGCCAGAGCACGCTCAACCTGATGATCGCCGTCGGCATCTGTTCTTCTGCATCGTTCGTTCAGATTTCCCGTGCGGCAGTTCTGACGGTCCGCAACAACGAATATGTGGAAGCAGCACGTGCCATCGGCTCGAACAGCTTTCACACTGTCTTCTCCCACATTCTGCCGAACTCCCTGGCTCCGATCATTGTCCAGGCGACGCTTCGTGTCGGCGCGTCGATCATTTCCGCTTCCTCTCTGAGCTTCCTCGGCATCGGCGTTCCGCTGCCTGCTCCTGAATGGGGCGCTATGCTCTCCGGTGGCCGCGCTTATATCCGCGACTACTCCTACATGACGCTGTTCCCGGGCCTTGCAATCATGCTGACCGTTGTCTCGTTGAACCTTGTCGGCGACGCACTGCGCGACGCGATCGACCCGAAACTGAAGAAATAAGGAGGCCTTTCGAATGAATAAAGAAGAACACAAGACATCCGATGTCGAAGAAATTCTGAATATCAAAGACCTCGTTGTCGATTATGAAACAGAAGACGGTATCATTCACGCGGTCAACGGCGTGAGCCTGACGCTTGGAAAAGAGCGCACGCTCGGCCTCGTCGGTGAGACCGGCGCCGGCAAAACTACGACAGCCCTCAGCATTCTGAACCTGATCCCGAACCCTCCCGGAGTCATCAAGAACGGTGAAATCCTGCTGAACGGCAAGGACGTTCTGAAAATGACAGAAAAAGAGCTCGAAGCCATGCGTGGCAGCGACGTTGCAATGATCTTCCAGGATCCGATGACGGCGCTGAATCCGGTCGATACCGTCGGCCAGCAGATCGCCGAGACGATTCTGCTCCACAACGAAGGCATTTCCAAGAAGGAAGCCATGAAGCGCGCGGGCGAAATG
>ERZ835541.2793-NODE-2793-length-13296-cov-3.183596_pt1 | contig 13296 bp, 10 predicted proteins | sample MGYA00519945_ERZ835541 | MGnify/ENA primary metagenome ERZ835541 (study PRJEB31850, sample SAMEA3708780) | human gut metagenome | biome: human gut; feature: human-associated habitat; material: faeces | place: China | collected 2014 ...
GACTTCAATAATGGCAATCTTTGTATCCTTTGTTGAGAAATCCCTGAAAAAGCGGCTCTTGATTTCATTGGTAATGTGCGGAATAACCTGTACGGTTCCTCCGCCGAAATCACCACGGCGTTCCTTCTGTAAAACAGACCAGTATACCTTACCGGTTGTTACGTTGGAATTCTTATTTAAGTTTTCATCGATAAATCTTTCATAATGTCCAAGGTCCAAATCCGTTTCCGCACCATCATCGGTTACAAAAACTTCTCCATGCTGAATCGGGTTCATGGTTCCCGGGTCAATGTTGATATATGGGTCAAATTTCTGCATTGTTACAGAAAAGCCGCGTGCTTTCAGCAGACGTCCAAGTGATGCTGCTGTAATTCCCTTTCCAAGTCCTGAAACGACTCCACCTGTTACAAAAACGTATTTTACGGGCATTAGTTCCTCCATTCTGCCGTATCCGGCAATCCCAAAATTTACAGTAAAAAGAAATATCCGGCAGCATAAAACAGCTACCGGTATGATTTCTTTGCATTATTATTTGTATTATACAACGGAAATAAATATATTTCTACTGTTTTTTTATATTTTTTTACTTCGCGAACTGGCTCTGGTACAGATTCGCATAGAAGCCCTGCTTTGCAAGCAGTTCTTCGTGATTTCCCTGCTCAATAATTTTACCGTCCTTCATGACTAAAATGACATCGGCATTTTGTATCGTGGACAGGCGGTGTGCAACGATAAAGCTCGTTCTGCCTTCCATCAGCTTTGCAAATGCGTTCTGAATCTTAATTTCTGTTCTTGTATCAATGGACGAAGTTGCTTCATCTAAAATGAGCATCGGCGGGTGGCACAGCATCACTCTTGTAATACAAAGGAGCTGCTTTTGTCCCTGTGATAATCCGCCGCCGTCTTCTGTGATAAAGGTATCATATCCCTTTGGCAGACGCTTGATAAAGCTGTGTGCATGAACGGCTTTTGCTGCCGCAATCACCTCTTCATCGGTTGCATCCGGCTTACCCATGACAATATTTTCACGGATGGTTCCGGTCTTTAACCATGTATCCTGCAATACCATGCCATATCCCGCACGCAGGCTGTGTCGGGTCATTTCACGGATATCAATGCCCGATACCGAAATTTTACCGTCGTTGACATCATAAAAACGCATGAGCAGGTTAATCAGTGTTGTCTTTCCGCAGCCGGTCGGACCGACAATTGCAATACGCTGTCCTTGCTTTACATGAAGGTTAAAATCTTCAATCAGCTTCTTATCCGGCACATAAGAAAATGCTACGTGTTCTAAATCAACCGTTCCATCTACATTTTCGAGCACTGCGGCATCTTTGCTGTCCGGGATTTCCGGCTCTTCTTCGATTAATTCAAAGATACGTGCCGCACACGCAATCGCATTCTGTAATTCCGTCACGACACCGGAAATTTCATTAAACGGCTTTGTATACTGGTTTGCATAACTTAAAAAGCAGGATAACTGTCCGACCGTTAATCTGCCGTAAATGGCTGAAATTGCGCCACTTACCGCAACCCCCGCATATACAAGGCTATTGATAAAACGGGTAGACGGATTGGTAATCGATGAATAAAAAATGGCTTTTAGTGAACATTTCTGCAGACGGTCATTAATTTCATCAAATCTTTCAAGCGCCTCATCTTCATAGCAGTATGCCTGTACAACCTTCTGTCCGCCAATCATTTCATCAATCAACGCCGTCTGCTCACCACGCGTTTCAGACTGTAATTTAAACATCTGATACGTATGCTTTGCAATAAAGCTTGCCACAAACAGGGACAGCGGAGTAATTACAATAACTACAAGTGTAATTTTTACATTAATAGACAACATAAAGCCCAGTGTTCCCAGAATCGTCAGCACCCCGGAAAAAAACTGGGTAAAGCCCATGAGCAGACCGTCCGCAAACTGGTCTACATCGGCGATAACACGGCTGACGACTTCACCGTAGGAGTGTCCGTCAATATATTTTAACGGCAGCACTTCAATCTTTTCAATCGCTTCGTCACGGATATCCCTTGTCACATGATACGTAATTTTGTTGTTGCAGATATTCATAATCCACTGGGACAGTGCCGTAATTGCAATAACGATTCCGACTTCGGAAAGTATCGCCGTAATCGCCTTAAATTCTACATTCTGCGGTCCGATAATGTAATCAATCGCATTTCCGATTAAAATCGGCACATATAAAGATGATGCCACGGTCACTGCTGCCATTAAAATTGACAGAATCAAAAAGAACCAGTAGCGTTTAATGCGCAGCAGCACTTTTTTTACGGTTGTACCTGTATTTGCCTTTGCCATAACTTACGCCTCCTTTTCTTTCCGGAACTGTGAATAATAAATTTCCTGATATACTTCGCAGTTTTCAAGCAGTTCTTCATGTGTTCCGATACCTGCCACATTTCCGTCATCCAGTACGATAATCCGGTCAGCGTGCATAAGCGATGCCGCACGCTGGGATACGATAAACAGTGTCGGTGCATCTTTCATTTCACGGATTGATTTGCGCAATGCCGCATCGGTTGCATAATCGAGTGCCGATGCACTGTCGTCTAAAATCAAAATATCCGGTTTTCTTACGACTGCACGGGCAATCGTTAAACGCTGGCGCTGTCCGCCTGATAAATTTTTACCGCCCTGGTCGACAAAGGAATCAAGTTTACCGTCTTTTTTCTCGACAAATTCCCGTGCCTGTGCAATGTCTAATGCTTCCATAATTTCCGTATCGGTCGCATCTTTTTTACCCCAGCGGATATTGTCACGGATTGTTCCTTTAAAAAGCTGTGCTTTCTGCAAAACAATGCCGACTTTCTCTCGTAAGGCTTCAATCCGATAGTCTTTGACGTTGACACCGTCAATATAAATCTCACCCTTTGTCACGTCATAAAAACGCGGAATCAGATTGACAAGGGACGATTTTCCGGAGCCCGTACCGCCGATGACACCGATGGTCTGTCCTTTCTTTACCGTAAAGCTGATGTCTGTGAGCGATTCATCGCCCGCACCGCTGTAGCGTAAGGATACATTTTTAAATTCCACTGCCGCAGCCTGTGTATCTGTGCTTTCCGTGGTACTCCCGTTTTGCATACTGGACTTAATACTAAATACATTTTCAATTCTGCCCGCACAGGCGAGTGCCTTGGTAATGTTGATAATCAGGTTTGCCAGCTTGATTAATTCAACGAGAATCTGTGACATATAGTTGTAGAGTGCCACAACCTGTCCCTGTGTCAGTGTTCCCGCATTGACACGCACCGCACCAATCCAGATCAGTGCGATAATGGAAATGTTGACCACCACATAAGTCAGCGGATTCATCAGTCCGGAAATCTTACCGACAAATTTCTGTAAATGATTGAGCTGTTCATTGGCCTGTTTAAATTCTCTGATTTCATTTTCCTGCTTGTTAAATGCACGTACAACACGCACACCGGTCAGGTTTTCCCTTGTAATGCCAAGAATCTTATCCAGTCCCGCCTGTACTTTTTTGTAAAGCGGTCTTGTGGAGAGCATAATGCCAAAAACGATGACTGCCAGTACCGGAATCGCTACCGCAAAAACAAGCGCCGCTTTGACGTCAATCGTAAATGCCATAATCATTGCACCGAATACAATAAACGGTGAACGCAAAAACAGGCGCAGTACCAGATTGACACCGTTTTGCACCTGGTTAATGTCACTTGTCATACGTGTAATCAGTGTTGACGTACCGATGGTGTCCATTTCCGTAAAGGAAAGGCTCTGGATATGCTTAAATAAATGATGGCGCATACCGGTCGCACAGCCGACTGCCGCTTTCGCCGCAAAATACTGTGCTGTAATGGCACAGGTCAGCCCGATAACTGCCAGTGTCACTAAAAGCAGGCTCATTTTTACAATGTAGCCTTTATCCGCATTGCCGATACCCGTATCAATGATTGCCGATACGACAAGCGGTACAAACAATTCAAACAGTGCTTCGAGCATTTTAAACAACGGTGCGAAGACACATTCTTTTTTGTATGTACTCAGATACATCCAAATTCGCTTCATATTTTACCCCTTTTCTATCCGCACCAGACCGCCTGTATTATCATAGGACCAGTTCTGATTTAGGACTTGATTTCATACGTTTGTTATTTTATCATAAATACATCAATACAGAAAATATTTATAATGTATATGTGATATACGTTTTTTATATAGGAAGGATTTTTGATATGGATTTGAAGCAGCTTTCTTATTTTGTGAAGATTGTGGAGGAAGGGAGTATTTCGGGGGCGGCAAAGAAGCTGTTTATGTCACAGCCGCCGTTAAGCAGTCAGATGAAGCTTCTGGAAACTGAATTGGACTGCACGCTGTTTGAGCGGGGTTCGCGTACCATCCGTCTGACGGAAGCCGGAGAAACCCTTTATAATTACAGCCGTTCACTGTTGCAGTTAAGCAATGTTGCAAAGCAGGAAACCATGAATGCGGCACGACATTTTAACGGTGTACTGCGTATCGGTATTGTTTCTTCCTTAATCGGTTCGGACGCGCTTGGCTGGCTGTGCGGCTTTTCCAAGCAGTATCCCGGTATTCATTATGAAATTAATGAAGCGGACACCTACCACCTGCTTTCCCAGTTTGAAACCAATGCCATCCACCTTGCACTCCTGCGCACGCCGTTTCACACGGACTCGCTGACCTGCAAGAAGCTGTTTACGGATTCGCTGGTTGCGGTGGGACAGGAATCATTTTTTGCAGACAACCGTTCTTCCAGCAGTGACATTTCCACTCATACGGCTGATACTTCAGGCAGCGCCGCCATTACACTTGATAACCTTGCCAAGCTCCCGCTTATCGTATACCGCCGCTGGGAACACCTTTTGCGGAAAGAATTTGAAGATAAAAACCTGAGTGCGAACTGGTTCTGTATCAATGACGATGCCCGTACGACCCTTTATTTTGTGGAAATGGGCATGGGGGTCGGTATTATCCCGCAGTCTGCCGCCACGCTGGTTCAAAAAAAAGGAATTGTATGCAGACCGGTTAAAAACTGCGATATCGCAACCGATGTTGTCCTTGCATACAATTCCACTTATCTGCCGGAATGCTCCCGCGCATTTATTGAGTATCTGGACACCCTGTACCCAGATATTCCATAAGCCTGCTCCACGCATATCTGCGTTTCGTCTTAAAATATCCGTTATACACTTCAAAATTTGTATAAGAATGTTCAAACTGGCGCGAATACAAATGCGCCAGGTCGACCTGCTGTGTAAAGGTCAACGTCTTCCCGTTTTCAAGCCAGCACTGCATATCCAGATGTTTTAAAATGAGATATCCGATGACACCGATTTTCGCCTTTAAAAGAATTTCGCTGTCATTGACCGCATTCAAAAAATATCTGTATACATAATACATCATCAGCTGCTCGTATTCGTATTCCTTCTCCTTATAATATGCCGCAAATTCAGACAGCTCCCGTTCATAGTCCTCCGCACCGCAACAATTTTTAAAATATCTGCTGTTTCTTTCAAGACAGACGTACCAGTCCGGGTTGATAACTTCCATGCCGGCAAAGCGGTCAAAAAAATGCGGGATATTTTCATATGACGTATGATTTTTTCCGCCGTATTTCTTTTTCAAATCCTTTAAACGGTCTTGCAGATAATCCGCCTGTGCGTATGCCTGTATTTCATAATCCATTAAATCCACTCTGTCGGTATCCAGCTTCTTTTGCAGTTTTTTTGCAAAATCCAGATACAGCATACAGCGCTCCTCTATTAAAAATGCCCTGTTGCGGATGATATTATACACCGTTACCCTTGCCTGGCGCAGCTTAAAATATAACTGCGGGTCGATATTATTATAGGAAGAAACGGTTTCATCTGTTTCTTCTACCGTAAATGTCAGCGGCTTTTGATAGCTAAACATCAGCTCGCCGGCTGTTTTACAGGACGGCGCCAGTCCGATTTCCCGCTCACTGCCGTATTCGTTGATAAACCGCGGAAATTCGGCGCACGTATCACACAGCTTATCTTCGCCCAGTGCAATAAATAAATCACACAGGTTCTTGTCATTTAAAAACGGGCATCTGCCGTTTTGCAGCGTAAAGGTACAGCCGCCGCCCTCCTCCGGCACCATAACCGACTGTAAGCGCTGTCCGAAACTTCCTGCAACCGTTTTGTAATAGTCATACGACTTTTCATCTACATCCACGTCCCAGCCCGCACAGCACGTATCCGTACATGCCCCTGCAATACATTTAAAATCTTTATAATATTCGGGTGTTCTAATTTTCATCATTTCCTGCTTCTTTCTAAATTTTTTGATACCAGGGTCAAAAGGTCTAAACCCACATGAGCTTGCTCATAAGTGGGTGAATGACCTTGTGACCCGCCCTAATATGAGCATAAAAGCAGGACGATAGTTCTGCGATATGCGAATATTGGGCAGGATTGTGGGAGTGCGCAGCACGGAACAATCCGCAGGTATCATTATTGGGGACTTTTGCCCCCAACAGCATTTTTAGTATAGCATATCTTATTTTTTTTACAAATACAGATTGTAGCATTTTCAATTACAGTGTATAATATGATACAATGTCAAAAAATAAATCGACAAAGAAAGGATAAAAGTATGCAACGTACAAAACAAAATCATGCTTGGCGCGTATTTCGCCTGCTGTTGATTTTTTTCTGTATCGGTCTGTCTTTACAGTTTACTTCCTGCGGCAAAAAGCAGGCTGAAAACACTGTTTTTTCAGTAGACGACCTTTCCGGCAAAAAAATCGGTGTCCAGCTTGGTACAACCGGCGATACGCTCGTATCAGATTATGAAACGGACGGTTCAAATACAACCGTTGAACGTTTCAACAAAGGAAACGATGCCATTCAGGCATTAAAACAGGGAAAGATTGATGCAGTTGTCATTGATGCACAACCGGCACAGTCTTTTGTTGCCGCAAACAGCGACTTAATGATTCTCCCTGAAGAATTTGCTAACGAAGACTACGCTATTGCAATTGCAAAAGGCAATTCTTCCCTGACAAGTTCTATCAACGACGCTTTAAACACATTAAAAGCCAACGGCACGCTTGATGCCATTTTAAACAATTACATCGGGGAAAATATCGGACAAACTCCGTATACCTCTCCTGAAAATGTAAACCGTTCCAACGGCACACTGGTTATGGCTACCAATGCTTATTTCCAGCCGTATGAATACTATGAAAACGGCACGATTGTCGGTATTGATGTCGATGTCGCCACGGCGATCTGCGATACTTTAGGAATGACCTTAAAAGTAGAGGATATGGAATTTGATTCCATCATCACTGCCGTATCTTCCGGTAAAGCCGATGTTGGTATTGCAGGTATGACCGTTACACCGGAACGTCAGAAAAATATTGACTTTTCAGATTCTTACACCACTTCACAGCAGGTTATTGTTGTGCGCAATAACGATGCCGTATCCGGCGGTACAAGTCTTTCTGAAAAATTTAAAACAGACTTCTTAACCGATAACCGTTATCAGTTCATCCTGACCGGTCTGAAAAATACACTGATTATCGCAGCCTGTGCCGCATTAATCGGTATTGTCATCGGTTTTTTAGTTGCCGTTGTCCGTTCAAGCCATGATAAGACCGGCAATTTAAAGATTTTAAATGCAATCTGCACCGTTTACCTGACCATTATCCGTGGTACACCAAGTATGGTACAGCTGCTGATTATTTACTATATTATTTTCGGCTCTATGAATATCAGCAAGCTGCTGGTGGCAATTCTGGCATTCGGCATTAACTCCGGTGCTTACGTTGCCGAAATTTTCCGTTCCGGTATTATGTCTATCGACAACGGACAGTTTGAAGCTGCAAGAAGCTTAGGCCTTACCTACCGTCAGACCATGCTTAGCGTTATTCTGCCACAGGCATTTAAAAATGTACTGCCTGCCCTTGCAAATGAATTTATCGTGTTACTGAAAGAGACCTCTATCAGTGGTTATATCGGACTGACCGATTTAACCCGCGGCGGTGATATTATCCGAAGCATTACATATGATGCTTTCCTGCCATTACTCGGTGTTGCATTTATTTACCTTGTACTGGTTGTTATTCTTTCGGCACTTGTAAAGAAACTGGAAAGGAGATTAAGAAGCAATGAGCGAAACTAAATCAGATGTTCTCCTCGAAGTCAAAAACCTGCACAAGGCATTTGACAAACATGTTGTTTTAAATGATGTCAATACAACCGTCCGCAAAGGCGATGTCATTGCCATCATCGGACCTTCCGGCTGCGGTAAATCCACATTTTTACGTTCGTTAAATATGCTGGAAACGCCGACCGGCGGACACGTTTTATTCCACGGCACGGATTTGACCGATAAGTCGGTCAACATCAACCAGATCCGCGAAAAGATTGGTATGGTATTCCAGCACTTTAATCTGTTCCCGAACATGACCATCCGTGAAAATATCTGTCTTGCACCGGTCAAATTAAAGCTGATGACAAAGGAAGAAGCTTCTAAAAAAGCTGATGAACTCTTAGAGCGTGTCGGCTTAAAAGATAAAGCGGATACCTATCCTGCCATGCTTTCCGGCGGACAGAAACAGCGTGTTGCAATTGCCCGTGCGCTGGCAATGAATCCGGAAGTCATGCTGTTTGACGAACCGACTTCTGCGCTTGACCCGGAAATGGTCGGCGAAGTTTTAACAATTATCAAAGAACTTGCCCAGTCCGGCATGACAATGTTAATTGTTACGCATGAAATGGGATTTGCAAAGGAAGTTTCCAACCGCTGTATGTTCTTTTCTGACGGCAATATCACCGAAGAAAATGCACCGAAGGAATTTTTTGAAAACCCACAGAGTCCAAGATTGAAAGAATTTTTATCGAAAGTACTTTAATAAAAATATCCCCCAGCCATTGTCATTTGACTCCGGCTGGGGGTGTTTTTTAATTAAAGACTTAAATCAATATCAACCGTTCCGTTGTTTGCATATTTCATATAGTCAAACAGCTTCGGTGCCGCAAGAAGTTCCAGCGGGTCTCTTTCATGTTCATCGTCTTCAAATATTTCTGCCACTTCTTTAATTTCCGGGTTTGATAAAGAATTCACATATTCTTTTAATTCCAGTACAGTCATATTAAAAAGTTCTTCTTTACTTTTCATGCGTTCATTACTCCTTTTCTTTTTCAAATTTAATCGCCAAAGCCGTTGAAAATAACCTTGCCGGCATTCCACAGTTCAGCTGTTCTTTTTGCCGCCTCAAGTCTTCCGGCATCGTCTTTAAAGCCAAATGTTGCCGACTGGCAGCCACAGTCCATGCACATGACATAATAACCGCTGTTTTCTTCTTCTAAAATAGAAGGTCCTAAACATCTCGGACAGTCTTCTAATTCAATCATTTCATAAATTTCCATGTTAATCTCCATTCCGCAGGCATTTTAATGCCGTGATTTCAACACTGTGGGAAAACACTTGCCGGATTTTCTCCACTTTCATGCGGTTCTATTATACATGAAATTTGTCCGTATGTGAACCTAAAAATCCGGAGCAGTTCAAACTTTCCCGGATATATTCCTGTGATAACCCAGATTGTATGGCAATCTAACCGATAATATCTTTGTCATAATAGCCTATGCCGAGTTTTTTAGCTGTTTCTTCACCGATAAAACGCCCGCCGCTTCCAAACTCTCTGCTGATTGTAATAATTCTTTTTGCCATTTCTGCTTCCTCCTCAACTTAATTTTTCCACTCTATTCTTACTGATTTTCTTTAAAAATGCATATCCTGCTGCACAGGCAACAAGTTCTGTTATCGGAAATGCCCACCAAATCAGGGAAATGCCTGCTGTTCCGTTTTTTACAAAAATTGAAAAAATTCCTGCTAGCGGTAATATAATGACAAGCTGTCTAAGTAGTGAAATCACAAGCGATTCCAGACCGCCGTCCAACGCCTGATAAATGCCCTGATAGGCGATATTGATTCCCGCAAAAATAAAACTGATTGAAATAATCCGCATTGCACTGATAAAATACGTTCTTGACTGTCCCGCATTAAACAGCGTGGCAAATGCGTCCGGAAAAATTTCTGTAATAAAAATCCCTAAAATCATCAGTGCTGCCGTGTATATCAGACCATATTTGATTCCGTCCCAGATTCGTTTTTTACTTCCCATTCCATATGCATACGCTATGATTGGCGTAATGGCATCTCTTAAACCAAATGCTAAGAACAATACAAACTGCTGGACTTTATAAAACAATCCGTATGCAGTCTGTGCAGAAGGACTGAACTTCAAAATCAGATTCATGACATACACCATGACAGACATCAGCGCCTGTGCAATAATTGCAGGCAGACCTATTGAATAGATTCCTGCAATCGTTCTGCCATCCGGTTTCATGAATTTTATTCCATGTTCAAATTCCCTATTTAATTTCATATGAAAAATAAATAACAACCCTGCTGATACAATCTGACCGATTACCGTAGCATACGCAGCGCCCTCTACGCCCATTTCAGGAACGGGTCCGATACCATAAATCATTACCGGGTCCAGAATAATATTGACCACAGCACCCACAACCTGTCCGATTGTAGAATAAAGGGAACGCCCTGTTGCCTGTAACAGCTTTTCAAATAATGAAAAGAAAATAATTCCAAAAGAAAGCACACAGCATATTCTTAAATAACTTGCTCCCATTGCAATCACTTCCGTGTCAGCCGTCTGTGATGAAATGTATGCCTTCACTCCAAAAATGCCAAACAACAGACATACCGCACAAATTATCACGCCTAAAAACAGACTGTTTCCGGCGACTTTCGCAGCTTTTTTGTTTTTTCCCTCTCCAAGAGTTCTTGCAAGAAGCGCATTCGTTCCCACACCGGTTCCGATTCCGACTGCCACCATAAGCATCTGTACCGGAAATACCAGTGTCAGCGCATTCAAAGCCGCTTCACTCCCCACTTTCATATTGCCGACAAAAGCACTGTCCACAATATTGTAGACTGCCTGCAGTGCCATGGATAAAATCATCGGTATTCCCATCTGCACCATGAGCCTATTTACCGGAATTTCTTTCATTTTGTTACTTTCTGCCATTTTAATCCTCCTTGTTTGCGAAGCAAATGCGACTGCTCTTTGCAGGAGCAGAGGATTTGTCCTCCTTGTTTTCGTCTTATTCATTTTCGTCTCCGTCAAGTCCGACATGAAGTGTCGGAACGCTGCATGCCATCTGGCCGTTGCAGGCGAGACTGTTGTTGGTCTGTACTGTCTTTTCGGTTGCAGGGGCGCTGTTGTCAACAACTACATTGACGTGACCGCCATCAGCAGCCATGAGATTATCTAACATTGATACAATGTCGTCCACTTTAGAGTTGTCCATGATAACCTCCTATAAAACTGCCGCAGAATCCGGACTGCACTCATTGGTGGCAGTTCGGAGACTGTGGGTTAATATTTTATAATTACTTGTTAAGATCTATATCAAGGTCTCAGACGACCTTGATATAGGTGTCTTACTTATTTAAATCAATATCAAGGTCGCCGGCGAACACTTGGTCTTCCTTACCAAGAGCACCAGGAACGATAGTAAATGTGTTAGAAATACCATCCTGAGCATCCTTGAATGGAAGCTTAGCAACTGATGAAAGGGAAGCTACAGCACCGTTCTTATCACGTCCGTGCATTGGGTTAGCACCAGGAGCGAATGGAACACCGGCCTTACGTCCATCAGGTGTAGAACCTGTAGCGTTACCATAAGTAACGTTAGATGTGATTGTAAGGATAGATGTTGTAGGAACACCGTTTCTGTATGTGTAGTGAGAACGAACCATAGCCATGAACTTCTCAACTATCTCAACTGCAATCTTATCAACTCTGTCATCGTTGTTACCATACTTAGGGAACTCGCCCTCAACCTCGAAATCAGTAGCTACGTTCTTAGCAACACCGATTGTCTTGATAACAGACTTAGCTGTCTGAGGATCCTTAACCTTCTTGGTAATCTCAACGTCAGTTCTGATAACCTTAACCTTAGCGAACTTGATTGCTGATAAGGAGTCAGCTACAACTGAAAGACCGGCGATACCTGTTGCGAAGTATCTCTTAACCTCTCTGTCATGAAGAGCCATCTGAAGTCTCTCATAGCAGTACTTATCATGCATATAGTGAATTACGTTAAGTGTGTTAACATAAACATCTGCTAACCACTCCATCATATCTGTGTACTTAGCCATTACATCATCGTAATCAAGGTACTCGCCCTCAACAGGTCTGTACTTAGGACCAACCTGAACACCTGTCTTCTCATCAACACCGCCGTTGATAGCATAGAGGAGACACTTAGCAAGGTTAGCTCTTGCTCCGAAGAACTGCATTTCCTTACCAACTCTCATTGAGGATACGCAGCAAGCGATAGCATAGTCATCACCATGAGTTACTCTCATGAGGTCATCGTTCTCGTACTGAACTGAAGATGACATGATGGATGTCTTAGCACAGAACTTCTTCCAGCCCTCTGGAAGTCTTGTTGACCAGAGAACTGTCATGTTAGGCTCCGGAGCTGTACCAAGGTTGCTTAATGTGTGGAGGTAACGGAAGCACATCTTTGTTACAAGTGTACGTCCATCAACGCCCATACCACCAAGGGACTCAGTTACCCATGTAGGATCTCCTGCGAAGAGAGCGTTGTACTCAGGTGTACGAGCGAACTTAACAAGTCTTAACTTCATAATGAAGTGATCAACGAACTCCTGAATCTGCTCCTCTGTAAATGTACCGTTAGCTAAGTCTCTCTGAGCGTAGCAGTCAAGGAATGTAGATGTACGTCCAAGAGACATGGCAGCACCGTTCTGCTCCTTAACAGCAGCAAGATAACCGAAGTAAGTAGCCTGAATAGCTTCCTGTACATTAGTAGCAGGGTTAGAGATATCACAGCCGTAAATCTCACCTAACTTCTTTAACTCCTTGAGGGCTCTGATCTGCTCTGAAAGCTCCTCTCTGTCACGGATAACATCAGGAGTCATAACCTTAGAAGTTGTAGCCTTCTGGTACTCCTTATCCTTGATAAGGAAATCTACGCCGTAAAGAGCAACTCTTCTGTAGTCGCCGATGATACGTCCACGACCATAAGCATCCGGAAGACCTGTGATGATATGGTTAGAACGGCATACTCTCATCTCAGGAGTATAAGCATCGAATACACCAGCGTTGTGTGTCTTTCTGTGAATTGTAAAGAACTCCTCAATCTCAGGGTCAATCTGGTAACCATTAGTTACAAGAGCAGCCTTAGCCATGT
>ERZ835541.2794-NODE-2794-length-13292-cov-4.613659_pt1 | contig 13292 bp, 6 predicted proteins | sample MGYA00519945_ERZ835541 | MGnify/ENA primary metagenome ERZ835541 (study PRJEB31850, sample SAMEA3708780) | human gut metagenome | biome: human gut; feature: human-associated habitat; material: faeces | place: China | collected 2014 ...
CTGGCCGGTGGTGTGGTTGTAAGCGGACCACAGCGTCGTCTCGAAACCATTGGGATATCCGGCTTCGGCAAGCAATTCCTTAGCCTTCTTGGGGTTGTACGGCCAAGGACCAAGCTTGACGGCATAGTCGACGCCCTGCGGCAGCGGGCCTTCCGAGGGGAAGGCGTAACCGCTGAAAGCCACCTTGGCGAGGGCTTCCTTATTGATGGCGTAGTTGATGGCCTGGCGCACACGGAGGTCGTCGAACGGCTTCTGGAGCATATTCATGTTCAGGTAACGCGTCACGATGGAAGGCGCGGCGACCAGCTTGAGGTGCTCGTCCTTTTCCAGAACGGCGGCCTGTTCATACGGCACGGGGAAGGTGAAGTGGGCTTCGCCGGTACGCATCATCGCGGAACGGGCGTTGTTGTCCACAACGGGCACCCAGGTGATGGTATCGATCTTGGGCAAGCCGGGGCGCCAGTAGTTCTCGTTCTTCGCACCTTTAAGATAATCGGTCTGCTTCCATTCCACGAACTTGTACGGGCCGGTGCCCACGGGGTGGAACATGATGTCCTTGCCGTACTTCTTGAGCGCGGTGGGGGAAATCATGACCGCGGAGGGGTGCGCGAGCTGGTTGATGAAGGGCGAGAAGGGCGTCTTCAAGGTCACCTTGGCGGTGAGGTCGTCGACCACTTCGGTCTTGGCGATGTTGGAATACAGGCTGTAGCGCTTCAGCTTGTTTTCCGGGTTGGTAACGCGGTCGAAGTTGACCTTGACGGCTTCGGCGTTGAAGTCGGTACCGTCGTGGAATTTCACACCCTTGCGCAGATGGAAGGTGTACACGAGCCCGTCGGGGGACACGTCGTAACTTTCGGCGAGCACGGGACGCAGCTCAAGCTTCTCGTTGAAGCCGAACAGCCCTTCATAGAAGGTTTTCGCGCAAGCGTGGGACAGCGTATCGTTGGCATCCCACGGGTCAGGGTCGAGGCGATGGCAAGCACCACATCCTTGGACGCATGGGCCTGCGGAGCGCACAACGCCACAACCATCGTCGCGGCAATAATCACTTTTTTCCATGTCTTACAAAAAAACATACTTACTCCTCACTGATGCGCCTGAACGGCGGGTTGATGACGACGCCCTGCGCCATCGCGGAACGTCGGACAATCCTGAACGTGTTGAACGAACTCAGCGCTTCCGCTCCAATAGGCTCGGAAGGCACCCTTTATGCAGCCAAGCTCGCCATGAAAACGGAGTCCCGCCGAAAAACGTCTCCCTCGGCGAAGCACTCTTGAAGCGCGAAACGTTAGACGATCCTAAAACCAGTTCGCCACCTGCTCTTCAGATACGAAATGGCCAGGGCTCACTTCTTTCAGGGGGGCCACCACGGGCTCATAATCCGCTGAACGGACAGGGCTTGGGATTTCGCCAGTCAACAAGGTATGCGACATGGTGCGCCGCGAGGGATCCGGAATAGGCACGGCGGACATGAGTCGTTTGGTATAGGGATGCAACGGGTTTTCAAAGACGTCACGCCGGGAGCCAAGCTCCACGATCTGCCCGAGGTACATAACGGCCACCCGATGGCAGACGCGTTCTATGACGGCCATATCATGGGAAATAAAGAGGAAGGCAATGCGGAATTCTTTTTGGAGGGCCAGAAGGAGGTTGATGATCTGGGCACGTACGGATACGTCGAGGGCGGAAACGGATTCGTCGGCAATGATGATTTCCGGATTCATCGCCAATGCGCGGGCGATACAGACGCGCTGGCGCTGCCCGCCGGAGAATTCATGCGGATAGCGGACGGCCATCGCGGGATCCAGATCGACGCGCTCCAGCAGTTCCCCAACCCGGCGTTCAGCCTCCTGCCGGGAACAGACCTTATGGATCAGCAGAGGTTCCATGATGGAAAAGCCCACTGTAAGGCGGGGGTCCAGAGCCGCATAGGGATCTTGGAATACATACTGGATATTACGCCGCAGCTTTTGCAGCTGAGAGCCGGATACCTGCGTAAGTTCTTGCCCGTTAAACACAATACTGCCCGAACGCGGGGTCTCAAGCCCAATCAGCGAACGGCCGATAGTGGACTTTCCGCAGCCGGACTCACCCACCAGGCCGAGGGTTTCACCGGGATACAGATTGAAACTCACCTGCTCCACGGCATGGACGCGGCGTTTCACCTTGCCCCAGAAACCGGTTTCCACATCAAAGCGGGTGATCAGGTTATCCACACTGAGCACGGGTCCATCCGATACGGATGGCGCGGAAGCGGCAGGTTCGGGCATGTCGACGGGCGTTTCATCCATGTCGGCGGTGCCCAGCTGTTCGGCTTCGGGATCAGTAATACGCAGCAGCGGGAAGGGAGCGGGTTCGTCAGTCCCCCGCATGGACCCGAGGCGCGGGACAGCCGCCAGCAGGGATTGCGTGTAGGGGTGGCGCGGGTTGTGGAAAATCTGCTCACAGGTGCCCTCTTCCACCGCTTCCCCGTGGTACATGACGAGTACCCGGTCAGCGACCTCCGCCACCACGCCCATGTCGTGGGTGATGAAGATGACCGCCATGCCCATCTCTTCCTGCAGCTGCCGGATGAGCTGGAGGATCTGCGCCTGAATGGTCACGTCGAGCGCTGTCGTCGGTTCGTCGGCGATAAGCAGGGAAGGCTTGCAGGACAAGGCCATCGCGATCATGACGCGCTGGCGCATCCCCCCGGAAAGCTGGTGCGGATACCGCTTGAGGATCTGCTTGGCTTCAGGGATACGGACAAGCTCAAGCATCCTGAGAGCTTCAGCCTCGGCCTCCGCGTGGCTGAGCCCCTGATGGAGCATGACCGCCTCCGCTACCTGTGTCCCCACGGAAAACACGGGGTTCAGGGAGGTCATGGGCTCCTGAAAAATCATTGAAATTTCGCCGCCCCGGATAGTGCGCATGACACTGTCGGCGGCCTTGGCCAGATCGAGTTTTCCACCGTTCCTGCGGGTGAAGGAGATCTTCCCCGAGGCAATGGTTCCCCCGCCATGCTCAATGAGGCGCATCACGGACAATGACGTAACGGATTTCCCGGAACCCGATTCACCCACGATGGCCAGAACTTCCCCGGCCCGCACGTGAAACCCCAGATCCTTTACGGCAACAACGCTTCGTTCGGACGTATCGAAGCGGACGGTCAATCCCTGGACTTCCAGGACGTTTCTGTCACTCGGCCCCATTCCCTTCTCCAATTCCCAACCTAACGGTACTCCGCCCCTTCCGGAACGGTTTCCAGAGACGGACGCGGACAAGCCAACAACTTTAGCGGAACAAATTCGAGGCTGGGGATTTCACAGGGCCTTGCCGAACCGGCAAAACCACGTTGGGAAAATCCCGCAGCCTTCGTTTTCGTTCGAGAATATCCATTAGAAGCCTAAACAACCCTGTTCTGTCAATAGAAAAAAAGCACTCCCCCTCTACAAAAAAGGGCTGAATGCCTTTTTTCTCTTTATCGTGAAAAACAGAACAAAATCACCGACCTCGCTCATCTTCACGAATAAATGCAAACAACAGGCGGAAACGACATACAGAATGAACTCACCACCTGTTTTTTCTACGCTCAACAGCCTTCTTCCTGTCCATAAATGGCCACGAGCGGAGCCTCCGCCCCCCTGACACATCCCCGGTACATGCCTTCGGAGATGAACGGCAGCGTCACATGCCCCTTTTTATCCACGGCAATGAGCCCGCCCGTGCCTCCAAGCTCACCCACCCGGGCCAGCACGGCGCGTACGGCGTCCTCAAGGCTCGCCCCCTGATAGCGCACGCGGGCCGCTACGTCGTGCCCCACCACCAGCCGGATGAAATATTCGCCGGAACCGGTGCAGGAAACCGCCACGCCATCATCGGCATAGCAACCCGCGCCGACGATGGGCGTATCCCCTACCCGTCCGGGAAGCTTGTTGGTCATGCCGCCCGTGGAGGTCGCCGCAGCCAGATTGCCCCGGCTATCCAGCGCCACCGCCCCCACAGTGCCCATTTTCGTCTTCTCGTCGAGCGGGTTTCCGGCGAAGGAAAGTTTACTCGCCGCAGCCGCGCCGTCGTGGTCGAGCACTGCCGCGCCGGGCTGCCTCGCCTGCGCCTGATGCAGCTGGGCCAAACGGTGTTCCGTGTCGAAGTACGCATCGGGCATGAATTCCACGCCGTGCTCGCGGAGGAACGCCATCGCGCCGTCGCTGGTCATCAGGACATGCGGAGACTGCTCCATGACCACACGGGCCGCCCGGATCGGGTTCTTGACGCCGTGCACGCACGAAAGCGCGCCGGTCCGCAGCGTGCTGCCGTCCATGATCGCGGCGTCCATCTCATGGGTTTCGGCACTGGTATAAACCGCGCCGCGCCCGGCATTGAACAGCGGGCAGTCCTCAAGCATGGACACGGCCAGCGTCACCGCATCAAGGGCGGAGGCTCCGGCGGCCAGCGCGTCCCGCCCTTTCTCCAGAATGGACTGAAGGGCGCCGCGGTATTCGCGCTCCGCCTCAGCGGAAAGGGCTTCCCGGTTGATTGTGCCCGCGCCGCCGTGAATAGCCAAAACAGGAACCTGTACCATGAACGTTTCCTCCAAAAAAACGGAAAGGAATCTCCCCGAAATATGGCGCATTCCTACCGCGCCTTCATCTTTTTGTATAGCCCGCTTTGACGGGATAACCGAGGAAGGGAGTTAGTACCGACGCGCTTTGAAACGGTGTAGGGCTATTGAGGAAGAGGAACTTTTCCAAAGAAAAATACCCCCTTCCCCAAACGTATCGGCGCGGAGCCTCTCATTCAACCTCTCAAGAGGCTTCGTTTTGGATCCCTGTTGCGCCTTCCAACGCGGGTTGTCCTTGGAAGAAGGCCTTTTCAGAATGAACCTCCCCGCGCACGAGCCGCCTCAGACGCAGGACGCCTTGAGCGCCTTGTAATCGGTCTTTCCGGTTCCAAGAACCGGGATAGACGCCAGTTTTTGCACACGGGCGACGGCGGACAGCCCGGAAAGGCGCGCGGCCCGCAAGGCCGCATTGGCCTCTTCCCGGGTAATGTCGAGCGTAGTGAACAGGACAATAGCTCCGTCCTCTCCGCTTTCGACCGCAAGCGCGGGGCCCTGTTCGCCGGATTCTTCGGAACGTCCCTCGCCGAAAGCCGCCGCAAGCACGCTCTCGATCTGCGGGAGTGAAATCATCTCACCGCCAACCTTGACGAAACGCTTCAGGCGTCCACGGAAGGTCAGGCACCCGTCGGCAGCCTCGCTCACCAGATCCCCGGTGCGGTACCATTCCATACCCTCAAAAGCCACAAAGGGTTGCTTGTCCGCATCCACGCCCAGATACCCGCCGAAGACGTTGGGGCCGGACACCAACAGCATACCTGTTTCGCCGGGAGCCACACGGCGCGGTTCCCCTTCCGCAGACACGACGGCAACCCTCACGAACGGCAGCGGCTGGCCGATGGTGCCGGGAAGGACGCTTTCGGGACGGTTCACACTGATGACCGGGGAACATTCCGTCACCCCGTAGCCTTCGCACAGGACGCCGCCGGGAGCTGCCTCGGCAAAGGCCGCATACACGCTGTCGGGGCACTTCTCCGCTCCCACGAACCCGAGGCGCAGGGAAGCGAGATCCCCAGGGCGAGCCTTCCGCAACATGCCGTCAAGGAATGTGGGGGGAGCCACGGTGATCGTGGGCTTCCAGCGCCGGGTCAGGGCCGCAAGCCGTGCTCCTTCGGTGGGGTTCGCGTAGTAGACGGCGGGCAGGCCGAAAGCCAGCGGCAAGGCGATGTTCCCGGTCAGCCCGAGGGAATGGAACGGCGGAAGCATGGACAACATACTGTCGTGCGACGTGATCTTGAGCACGGCGGCGATGTCCCGGCAGTTTGCAAGGATGTTCATATGGGTGAGCGGTACGGCCTTCGGCAGAGCCTCGGAACCCGAGGTGAACAGGATCGCCGCCGTTTCCGGCACGCGGCGCGGGATGACGGCCTCTCCGAGGCAGGGAATACCCAGCAGGCGGGACTTGAGGAACGCGCCGAGCTTCGCCGGGAGCGAAAGGCGCTTCGCGTCTTCAAGCGCCACCCAGACATCGGCATGTTCGCCGACGGGGAACCCTTGCCCGGAAAGCCTGTCCAGCAGGCGGGACGAAGTGAAGACGCGGCGCACGCCTGCCGCTTCAAGGCCGTGGGAAAAGTTGGCCGCCCCACTCGTCCAATTGCACATCACGGGCGTCTTTCCAGCCATGAGCGCCCCGAGCCACACGAGTACGGCGGCAGCCGAAGCGGGCAGCATGATGCCGACGCGCTCCCCGTTCCCCGCTTTTGCCTTGATGAAGGACGCCAGCACAAAAGCCCGCATGATCATATCCCGCGCCGAGAGTGCGGCAGCTCCGTCGGCAAGCATGAGCCGCGAGGGAGAGCGCATGGCCTGCCGAAATGCCGTCTCCACCAGATTCCGTCCGTCCGGGACCGAAAGGGTGCGCGCCTCTCCCGTGGGGAACCACGCGGCGGGCGGTTCGGCGGCTTCACCTGCCGCGCCGAGCAGTCCTGCCGCCGCGAGGATACAATCACCAACCGTGCGCAGCGCTTCAAGCTGCTCGATGGGCTGGCCGGAAATCTCCTCAAGCCGTACGCTGACATTGATGAGCGACAAGCTGTCGATCCCCAGATCCGTGGCGAGCGTCGCCGTATCTTCGATAACCTCCACCCCGCTCTCTTCCCGCAGGATGACCAATACCCTTTCCCTGATGGCCTTTGGTACGTCCGCCAAGGCAGCCCCGTCCGGGGTTTGCCTTGCGGGCGCGGGCAGTTCCTTCGGCGTGGAACCGAGCAGGAAATGGTATGGTACAGCGAGCGCGGGCGTCATGTCCGCATTGTAGAAGCGGAAGTCCTTGCCGGTGATCTGCTTCACGCGGTCCAGCACCACGGGGGAAGCGTTATAGAAATTGTCTGCCACGACCACGTCATAGCCGGCATTCAGAAGTTCGATGCAGGTGTGGCTGCCGATATAGCCGGCACCGCCGGAAACCAAAATTGCCATAGTCCAGTACCTCTCTCACTTATCACTTGTTCAGCTGCGGCCGGGCGCGTCCCGGCCTGCTTAAAGAATACAACGTTCTCTGCGCAGAATCAAGGGACGCGGTTTTTATTTACATGCAATTTTGTTGCATCTTTAATTTTGCAATTTCTGATTTCAAAGCATTTTTTGTCTGCCGCGAATGGATGGATGGCCCTCTTTGTGCAAATGGGAGAAAGAAAACGGACGGCTGTCCGTTTCCGGCAGCCGTCCGTTCTGAGTCGTTACAGTTTCCCGCACTGCTTGCCGGTGAAGAAGCGCAGGGTGGTGGTGGCGCGGAACACCTTGCCGGCCCGCAGCACCGTGGAGGGGAACTCCGGGTGGGAGGGGCTGCAGGGGTAGTGCTGCGTTTCCAGCGCAAAGCCGCCGTATTTCTGCAGCGGCTTGCCGCCCTTGCCGGGGCTGGGGCAGTCCTGCAGGAAGTTGGCTGTGTACAGCTGGATGCCCGGCTGGGTGGTGTACAGCTTCATGCTGATGCCGGTCTTGTCGCTGGTGGCCCAGGCGCAGATGCTCTGGCTGGAACCGCGGGCGCGGTCGATGACGTAGCAGTGGTCGTAGCCGCCGCCCACCATGGTGGTCTGGGCAAAGCCGGTGTCGATTTCCCGGCCGATGAGCTTGCCCGCGGTGAAGTCCATGGGCGTGTCCGCCACCGGCAGAATGGCACCGGTGGGACAGCACTGATTGTTGCCTTCCAGATAGCGGGAAGCGTAGATGCGCAGCTTCTGGTTCAGCACGTCGCCGCCGCCGTCCAGATTGAAGTAGCTGTGGTTGGTCAGGTTCACGATGGTGTCCGCGTCGGAAGAGACGCGGTAATCCATGCGGAATGCATTGTCCTCGGTGAGGGTATAGCGCACCGCGATCTTCAGGTTGCCGGGGAATCCATCCTCGCCGTCGGGGCTTTCGGCCTCCATGAGCAGGGTGTCGCCAAAGGATTTGACCCGGTAGAGCTTGCGGTTGAAGCAGCCGTGGAGGTGGTTGGGGCCGTTGTTGGCCTCCAGCTGATAGGTCTTGCCCCCCACGGTAAATACTGCATTCTCGATGCGGTTGGCGTAGCGGCCCACAAAGGCACCGCAGCAGGTGCTGCCGGAGGAGTTGAAGTCCGCCTCGTAGTCTGCCATGGTGTCGTGACCCACCACCACGTCCACCGGGCCGTTTTTGGCCGGCACGATGATGCTTTTGATCACGCAACCGTAGTCCAGTACGCTGACGGTCAACCCACCGGGGTTGGACAGGATATATTCGGTAACATTCGCGCCCTCTTTGGTCACACCGAAGGGCTTTGAGCGGATCTGTGCCATTGGGCATCGCCTCCTAAGGATTTTTGGAACACACGGCCGGGCAGACTGCCCCCGTCTTTCTACTGTATTTATGATTATATCACAGTTTTGCGTGTTTGTGTGAGCATCCTTTTAGAATTTGCATCCAATTTTTCAGGGGATTTTTTGTAGGAATTATAGAACACCACCGGTGCTGCCGCACAAAAAAGCACCCCGTATCCCAACAGACAGGATACGAGGTGCTCCAAACAGAAACTTCTTTTACGGCTGGGGCCGTGCGGCACCCTGGGCTGCGATGAACTCGGCTGCATCGTCCGGGATGTCGTCCAGATCGTCGTCGCTGCCCACATCCACACTGAGCGGCGGCTTTTTGAACAGGACATCGTACAGGATGGGCACGATATACAGGGTCATCAGGGTGGCGTAGCTCAGGCCGCAGATGATCACGATGGCCATGCCGCTCATCAGCTGGCTGGCCATATCGCCGCTGAACACCATCTGCAGCATGGCCAGCACGGTGGTCAGGGTGGTCATCAGGATGGGGCGCATACGGGTCTTGCCGGTGGCGATCAGCGCGGCGCGCCGCTCCATGCCGCCCATGCGCAGCTGGTTGGCGTAGTCCACGAACACGATGCCGTTGTTGACGACGGTGCCCATCAGCACGATGAAGCCCATGAGGGAGATCATGGTGAGCTGCTGGCCGGTGACCAGCAGGCCGATCAGGCCGCCGGTAAAGGCCAGCGGCACGGTAAACAGCACGATAAAGGGGGACAGCAGGCTCTGGAACTGCGCCACCATGACCAGATACACAAAGGGCAGGGCCAGAGCCATCCACTGGACCATTTCCCTGACCATGAAGTCCACGTTCTCGGTCTCGCCGCCCATGGAGAAGTTGCAGCCCTCCGGCATCTCGCTGCCGGCCGCAAATTCGTTCAGGGCCTTCTGCAGAACGCGGGACTGCACGGTGGTGTTGTAGCCGTCCAGCGTGTCGGCCGTGACGGTGACGTACTCGGTCTGGTTCTCGCTGGTGATGGAGTCCGGCGCGGTGCCGGTCTCCCAGGTGGCAATGTCAGCCAAGGTGCAGGTGCCGGTCACCGTCTCGCCATCGGTGTTCAGGACGCTGGTGTCAAAGGTCATGTCCATCATGTTTTCCTTGGTCAGGGGGTCCAGATCATTGGTGATCTTTACGTCCATGGTGGTGCCATCCACCGTCACCGGGGTCTGGGCCGTGGCTGTGGTGGTGAGCCGCTGGGCGATCTTCTGATACACCTCGGCCACGGTCAGGCCGTAGGCGCGCACCTTGTCGCGGTCCACCTTCAGGATGATGGTGGAGTCACCGGCGCCAAGGCCGTTGGTGGCGTTGGCAAAGCCGGGGGTGCTGTTCACGATGTCCACCACCTTTTCCGACAGGGCGGTGAGGGTGTTCACATCGGAACCATAGATCTTGATGGACAGACCGCTGGACAGCTGGCTGGTGAGCTCCCCGGTCATGCCGGAGATCTCCACCGTGCCGGTGCACTGTTCCACCCCCGCAATGGCGGTTTCCAGCGCCTGCCGGGCGGTCTCGATCTGACGGGAAGACAGATCCTCCTTCAGCATCACGTTGATTTGATATTTGCCGTAGCTGCTGGCGGAAGCCAGCAGGTCGGTGATGGTGCTGGGCAGGCCCAGCTGGCTGATGTCCATACCCGCCACGCTGGTGTCGGTGGTGATGCCCACCTCGGTCACATTGTCCACGGCCATGGCAGCTTCCACGGCCTTGCCGGCCACAACGTAGGATTCCTCCTTGCTCAGGCTTGCGTCGGTGGACAGCGTGATGACCGCCTCGTTGCTGGTGATCTGGGGCAGAAGCTCGATGCCCATGTTCAGCACCTGCCAGCCGCTGAACACCAGCAGCACCACGGCAGCTGCCAGCGGCACGGCACGGTGCTGCAGGCACCATTTCAGGCTCTGGACGTACTTGTCCTGGACCTTTTCAAACCAGACCAGCCGCTTGGGCTCGGCTTTTTTCAGCACGGTGGAGGCAGCCGCCGGCACCACGGTGACGGCCACGATGAGGGACGCCATGAGGCAGTAGCCGATGCACAGCGACATGGGCAGCATCAGGCTGCGCACGATGCTGGAGGAGAACACCACCGGCAGGAACACGCACACCGAGGTGAGGGTGGAGGCAATGACGGACATGCCTACCTGCTTTGCGCCCTGCACGGCGGCGCGGGCCGCCGGGACCCCCCGGCTGCGCAGTCGGTAGATGTTCTCGATGACCACCACCGAGTTGTCCACCAGCATGCCGATGCCGAGGGAGAGGCCCGCAAGGGTCATGACGTTCATGTCCAGATTGGTAAAGTACATGAGCACCACGGCAAACAGCACCGACAGCGGGATGCTGATGCCGACCACCAGCGTGGGTTTGACGTCCTTGAGGAAGATGGCCAGCACGATGATGGCCAGCGCAGCGCCCACCGCCATGCTGGTGAGGATGCTGCGGATGATGATGGTGATATAGTTGCCCTGATTGGACAGCACCACGATGTGCAGGCCGTCGTACTGGGCTTCCAGCTCCTGGAAGGCGCTCAGGCAGTTGTCCGAAACGTCGCTGGCACTGGAGGTAGCGTTTTTATAAATTTTGAGCACGGCGGCCTGTTCGCCGTTCAGGCGGGTGAAGCTGTCGGCGGCGTTGTCGATGACCTCCACGTCCGCCACATCGGACAGGCGCACGTCGCCGTAGCCGTCCACATGCAGCAGCAGGGCACCGGCAATGTCATCCACGCTGTTGTACTCCTCGCCGACTTTCAGCAGCCAGGACTCGCCGCTGGCGTCCTGCACATAGCCTGCCGGCATGGAGAAGTTCTGGGCGTAGATCAGGGTGGACAGGGTGTTGATGTCCAGCTGCTTCTGCACATCCGCCTGGGCCAGCGCCTGGGTGCGGGCCGTCTCGTACTCCTGCTTGGCCGTTTCCAGCTGCTTTTCGTACTCGTTGAGCTGCTCGCGGGCCTCGGTAAACTGCATGTAGGCGTTGAGCTGCTGCTGGGTAAAGCTGCCCAGTGCACGGGAGAAGGTGCTCATGAGCTGGGGCACATTGTCCATGGCCTTGATGGTATCTTCCAGCGTGCTGTAGATCACCTGCAGGCTCTTCTGCAGCTGCAGCTCGTCCGCCAGATCCGCAGCGCTGCTGCCCTCCGTACCGGTCTCGGTGTTCACCCGCTCCTGCAGCTTCTGCAGGGCATCGGTGAGCTTGTCGGTCACGTCACGCAGTTCGGACACGACCTCGATCAGGGAGTCGATGTCCCGCATGCCGGTGTTGTCGAACTTGTCCAGCACCTTCTGCAGACCCTGCTGCACCTCGATCAGTGCCTGCTGGATCTCCGGCTCCTTGACCACGGCAATGAGCTGGTTCACGCTTTCCATCAGCGCCCGGGCCTGCTTGCGCACCACATCCACCGCGTTGCCTACCTCGGTGCTCATGGAGGCCAGCACCGTGTTGGACACGGTGTTGCCAAAGTTCTTCATCTGCTTGTTGTACTCGGCGCGGCCGGCGGCGATCTGGCTTTCCGCACTGTCCAGCTGGGCACGGGCGTCCGCCAGCTTGGTGTCGATCAGGTCCAGCAGCTGGGCGTTGATCTCGTCGATCTTGTCCTGATTCAACTGCACCTGCACCAGCTTTTCCACCAGACCGCTGGACGACACATTGGACACGCCGCCCTTGCGCTGCACATAGGGCACCAGCGTGTCCTTGACCAGCTCCGACAGCTGGTAGATGTCGCTGCCCTCCCGGCTCACCGCCACGGTCATGAAGGCGTTCATGTTCAGGCTGTACTCAATGATGGAGGGCGTCAGGCAGCTGCTGGGCAGGTCGCTCTTGGCCTGATCCAGCTTGTTGGACACCTTCACCAGGGCACTGTTCATGTCGGTATCATCGGTGAAGTGCATCAGCAGCAGGCTGTAGTTCTCCGCCGAGGTGGCCGTGATATTCTCCACACCGGGCACCGTGAGGGCGTTCTGCAGCACATCTGACACTTCGCTCTCCACACGCTCCGGGCTGGCACCCGGGTATACGGTGACCACCATCAGATACGGCGTGCTGACGTCGGGCAGCAGATTGGTCTGCATCTTCGTGATGGCCACAAAGCCCAGGATCAGCACCATCACCACAGCCACCAGCACCGTGAATGGCTTTTTGACACTGAATTTTTCCATTTTTCCTACCGTTTCCCTGCCATGCGCCGCAGCACCGCAGTCCTTACCTCCGCAAGAGGCTCGTTCACACTTTAACATTCCTATTATACACAGAAGCTGTAGGGTTGCAACAGAGCCTGTCACTTTCTTTCACAAAACTTTTCTCTTTGCCGTCTGTTCGGGACCAAATTCCGTCACACTCCGCCTGAAATACGGTCCGGAGGGCCGGATCATTGCACCGGGCGCATTTTGTTTTTTGCGTGGAAATGTGCTTTTAAATATGGTATACTAGAGTTCAGAATGGAGCAACAGGCCCTTTTGCGGCCTTTTTCCCGATAGAGCGAACCAGCAGACGAGGAGAACTATGAAAAAAGTCATTTCGGTCCGTTTCAAAGAAAACGGCAAAAGCTATTATTTTGACCCTGCCGATGCGGATATCCGTACCGGCGATTACGTCATCGTGGAGACTGCCCGCGGCATCGAGTGCGGCGAGGTGGTGCAGGGCGTCAAGGAAATCGCCGACGCGGCGGTGCCCAAGGCCCTCAAGCCCATTACCCGCATGGCCGACAGCGTGGATGTGCGCCGGATGCGCCAGAACCGCGAGGACGAAAAGCGCGCCTACCGCACCTGCCAGGACTGCATTGCCCGCCACGGGCTGGAGATGAAGCTGGTGGAGGCCGAGTATACCCTCGACCGTTCCAAGATCATGTTCTACTTCACCGCCGACGGCCGGGTGGACTTCCGTGAGCTGGTCAAGGATCTGGCCGGCATCTTCCACACCCGCATCG
>ERZ835541.2816-NODE-2816-length-13217-cov-2.723446_pt1 | contig 13217 bp, 10 predicted proteins | sample MGYA00519945_ERZ835541 | MGnify/ENA primary metagenome ERZ835541 (study PRJEB31850, sample SAMEA3708780) | human gut metagenome | biome: human gut; feature: human-associated habitat; material: faeces | place: China | collected 2014 ...
AAGTCCCACAGTCAGTGGAGCCATGTCCCTGCTGGTCCCAAGATTCTTTTTTGCCATGATCCCGTCAACCAGTACATCCGGCAGATATTCTTTCCGCACTTCTGCTTTTTCATCCACCATGACAGCAATTTTCCGCGTTGCCATAATTGCTTCTGCTTCTTCAAAACTTTCGGCAAGAACTGCTTCCATTCCTTCTACCACTGCATGTTCTTCGTATACCGCTCTTGAAAATGCCACCTCGCGTCTGACGGCGAGTGGGATGGCAACATCCGTCATCAGGATCTGATGTCCTCTTTCCCACAGCTCTGCCGCAATTCCCGTGGCAAGATCCCCGGCTCTTATCAGGATCTTCATTTACTCTTCTTTCTCCTTTGGTAAAACCAGATTCAGGAACACTGCAACCAGAGTAGACAGTGCAACCGGTGATTTACCGAAAATGGTTGTTACCCATGCAGGGAGCTGTGCAAGTGCTGCATTTGCCTGTGTCACACCCATTCCAAGTGCAATGGCAAGTCCTACGATGGATGTATTTCTATAATTCATCTTTGAATTATTGATCAGTTTGATACCCGTCATGGAAATCATTGCAAATACAGAGATTGTTGCGCCTCCAAGCACACATGACGGAATAGTTAGAAGAATGTATGCGATCTTTGGCATGATTCCTGCAACCAGCATGATCATCGCTGCAATTCCAAACACTCTCTTTGCCACTACTTTCGTAGAACTTACGATTCCGACATTCTGACTGTAGGTCGCTGTCGGGAGTCCGCTGAAAAATGCGCAGACAATATTGCTGACTCCATAACCAATGATACCACCGCTTAATTCCTCATCCGTCGGCATACGGTCCATTCCTCCGGTCGTCGTTGCTGAAAAGTCTCCGATTGCCTGAATAGAGCTGATTGCGAACAATACCGCAATCGCAACACATGAGGATGGCTCGAATTCAATTCCGAAATGCATCGGCTGTGGGAACTGTACCCATTTTGCCGTTAATACGGAAGAAAAATCCACCATTCCAAAGCCAAGCGCAACTACATATCCAACTATGATTCCGATCAGAACGGAAGAAAGCTTTAAAAAGCCCTTTCCAAAATGATTCAGTCCTGTTACGACTACCAGTGTGATGATCGCAACAAGCCAGTTCTGCCATGAACCATAATCCGCACTTCCTGCTCCACCTGCCATATAATTGACTGCGGTCGGATACAGCGAAAGTCCGATTGCAAATACAACCGTTCCCGTAACCAGCGGCGGGAAAAGATGACGGATCTGTTTGATAAATATTCCTACAATAATCGCAACAATACCGCCCACGATCTGTGCACCAAGTATTGTTCCAACATCTGCATCCTGTGCAATTGACTGCATGATCGGCACATACGCAAAGCTGATTCCCATAATAACCGGAAGCCCGGCTCCTATCTGATAAGACTTAAATTTGATAAACGGAAAAAGCTGGATGAATGTCGAAATCGCTGACATTGCAAGAGATGCCTGAATCAGGACAACCGTGTCTGATTCTGAAAGTCCGGACACACCGGCAAGAATGATCGCCGGTGCAACACAGCCAATGATCATCGCCACTACATGCTGGAATGCCAGCGGAAGTGCCTGACCAAAGGATGGTTTTCCGTTAAGGTTAAATAGTTCCTGTGAAGTATTACTATCCTTCGTACTCACTTTTTTGCCTCCTTCTCTACCCACTTACAACTTTCGTTGTCAAAGCTATCGTATCTATGATAGCACGAATGGTTTCCAATGACAATTCGGCAATGTTCCATTTTTCAACACACAATTGCTTTATTTTTCCAAAATATTAACGAAACGATGTAATCCGTACTTTTTCACCAGAATCCCGTTCTACTCTTAAGGCGATTCTCTCTGCCATTTTCAGACGTTTTTCGTCATCTGCTTTGTTTAGCACAATATAGAAATCCATTTCCGGCAGGACATTCTTTTTCCCGCCTTTTGCCGAAACAGCCAACCCTGCCAGATCCTCCTCCGTCAGAACCTCTTCCACTGCTTTTCCAAGTACCTGTGCCACAAGCTCAGGCCGGAAACAGCAGTCTTTTATCCTTTGTCCGATGGCATCGAGTCCATATACAGAAAGGACTATCTGGATCTGCTTTGGAATAACCGGTTCTTTCTCCCCCGGCACTTTCGCCGGAAGCATCCGTGCACCATCCGCTTCCACAAGAACTGGCGCAGGAAGCTCCCAGATCTTTTCCATTACCGGTACAGAAAGGCTTTTGATCCTGCCTCCTCCTGCATCCAGACCGGCGATCACCATGCCTTCTCTTTTATGCACTTCCAGAATTTTTCCGATAGAATCCTCCATTACAAAATAAGGGGCAGTCTCTTTTTTCATATGGGTTGTAGTCACCAAAACCGGGAGGGCACCCTTCTCTTGGTATTCAGCAAGCAGCTGTTTCAAAAGAGAAGTCTTACCTCCCGCACCCACGGCAGCAATTCTCGGTACCATCTGCTCCGTAAGTCCAAGTGCCATAAGCAGCGACTCTTTCCTTTGAAGCTTTCCATTTTCGATGACATATACATGGAAAGTTTTCTCTGTGCCTCCTTCTGTTATCCGCATTTTTTCTATTTCCGGCATATAATCTATATCTTCCAGCTCTTTTTCCAGGCTCACCTCGTAAAATACTGCTTTTTCCCGGTATCTGCGGAACACCTTTCTTCCTCCGGCATCTCCTTCCAGTTCCAGAAGTTCTTTTCCGTACTTTGCCGGAAACCAGACTGGATTGCCTTCCTGTCCATTCCAGGTCACACATCCCGGTACAACTTTTGCCTCCCGCTCCATCTTTTCCAGGAATCCTTCCACGCTTTCTTCTGTAAAATAAGGCTGATCCGCCACAAAAAATGCATAGGCATCAGCATTTCCTGCCGCACGGATCCCTGCTTTTACCGAATAGGCTGCTCCTTTATAGCTGTCTTTTGAAATCACTGTTTTTACCGGGAAACGTTCACCTTGCTGCTCGTTTTCCTGAAGTGCTTTTACCTGATGCTCAATCTCCGGATACTGTGTTACCACAATCATTTCCCATTCCGGATGTCTTTGACAGACTTTTAACAGACGGTCGAATAAATAGCGGAACATCGGCTTTTCATCCAACAGATAAAGCAGTTTGTTCTCTGCTTCTGATTGTGGCGGTTCTGTATTTTGCATCCTTTGGCTGTTAAAACGGCGGCTGTTTCCAGCCGCCAGATAAATCAGTTTAATTTTCATTTTCCATAATTCCCATTGCAATCTGTTCACTTGTAATCGGAAGTTCACGGAACCACAAACCTGTTGCATTTGCGATTGCATGCGTCAATGCCGGAGCCGGTGTATTGATGACGATTTCGCCAATCGATTTTGCACCAAACGGTCCAGTCGGCTCATAGCTGCTCTCAAATTCCACATGCAGATTTCCCATATCCATTCGGGTCGGAATCTTGTACTGCATAAATGAATTGTTCAGAAGCTGTCCTTTTTCCGTGTACTGAATATTCTCATAAAGAGTCATGCCGATTCCTTGCACGATTCCGCCTTCCGCCTGTACCCTCGCAAGATTCGGGTTAATAACAGTTCCGCAGTCAACCACTGCATAGTAATCCAGAATCTCGACATGTCCTGTCTCCGGATCCAATTCGATTTCAACAGCGCCTGCCATATAAGGCGGCGGAGATACCGGCGAACTGTGGCTTTCTGTTACCTGAAGCGCAATATCACTTCCGCACATTGCCCCTGCTCCGATTGCCGCAAGTGTCACCTCTTCTCCGGTCTTATCGCTTCTTGCAATGTGTCCATCGAAATCAACCTCATCCACTTCACATTTCAGCATCTTCGCTGCCTGTCTGACGATCCGCTTTTTCAGTTCCTCACTGGCTCTTGTCACCGCCATACCGGTCACATAAGTCGTACTTGATGCATAAGAGCCTGAATCATACGGCGAAGTATCGGTATCTGCTCCGGATACTGCAATATCATCCAGATCACAGTCCAGACATTCTGCTGCCATCTGTGCAAGAATCGTATCACACCCGGTTCCCATGTCCGCTGCCGCGATTGACATATTGTAGACACCATCCTCGCCCAGTTTGATCGTTGCAGATCCGACATCTACATTGGAAATGCAGGATCCCTGCATGGCAAGTGCTACTCCGACGCTGCGGATTTTGCCATCCGGCATAACTTTTCTTGGATACTTTTCATCCCATCCGGACATTTCTTTTACTCTCGCAAGGCATTTATCAAGTGCACAGCTATTCGCTGTCTCCCCATAATATGCCGGCATGAACTGTCCTTCTTTGACCATATTTTTCATACGGATCTCCATCGGATCCATGCCAAGTTTTTCTGCCAGTTCGTTAACAGATGTCTCAACCGCAAAGATTCCCTGCGTCGCTCCATATCCACGATAAGCTCCTGCTGCCATCCGGTTGGTATAGACCACATCGTAACGGAACCGGTATGCATCTAATGAACCATAAAGCGGAATCGCCTTATGTCCGGAAAGTCCGACCGTTGTCGGTCCATGTTCCCCGTATGCTCCTGTGTTAGAAAGTGTATACAGATCAATTGCCCGGATATTTCCCTCTTTATCTGCTCCCATGCGAACCGTCACCGCCATATCATGACGCGGTGAGGATGCAATCTGGGATTCCTCTCTTGTAAATACAATTTTCGATGGCTTTCCGGTTTTCCAGGTTACAAACGCCGGATAAACCTCACTTACCGCCGTCTGTTTTGCCCCAAATCCACCACCGATCCTCGGTTTAAACGCACGGATCTTGGATTTTGGTATGCCAAGTGCATTGGAAACAATACGGCGCACATGGTAAACGATCTGCGTAGAACTCATCACATTCAGTCTTCCATACATATCCATAAAGCAGACCGTCTGAAATGGTTCCATCATTGCCTGCTGTGCCGCTTTGACATGATATGTATGTTCTACAACAACATCGCATTCTGCAAGAACTTTCTCTACATCCCCATGTCCATCTTCTGCCTGTGCACAAAGATTCCGCTTGTTATCTGCTCCTACCGGGCACAATGCCTTCCAGCTGTCCTCCGGATGCACCAGAATTGGACCGTCCAGCGCTTCCTCAGGATCTAATACTGCCGGAAGGACCTCGTATTTGACCTTGATCATCTTTATTGCACGTTCTACGCAGGCTTCATTTTCTCCGACAATGATCGCTACCGGATCTCCTACAAAGCGAACATGCTGGTCCAGGATCAACCGGTCATACGGACTAGGCTCCGGCCAGGTCTGTCCTGCAATTGTAAAACGCTGCTGCGGTACATCCTTCCAGGTATAGATTGCTTCGATTCCCGGCACACGCATTGCCACATCTGTCTTGATCTCCTGGATCATCGCATTGGCATGCGGACTTCTTAGAAGCTTAACGATCAGACAATCCTTTGGTGCCAGATCATTTGTATATACCGGCTTTCCAGTCACCAGTGCTTTCGCATCTTTTTTTACAAATGGTACTCCTACTGCTTTCATCTGGCTCCTCCTTTTCTTTTGTAGTCCAGAAAATCATGGATTCCTCTGAGCTGTCCCTCGTAGCCTGAACAGCGGCAGAGATTCCCCGCAAGGTATTCCCGGATCTCGTCATCACTTGGATCCGGATTCTCGCGGAAAAGTGCGATTGCATTCATGATCATACCCGGATTACAGAATCCGCACTGCTCCGCCCCCTGTCCTGCGATAAAAGAGCCAAATTCTTCTGCTTCCTCCTGCAGTCCTTCCAGCGTATCTACCTTGTGCCCGTCTGCTCTTGCAGCAAGCACGGAACAGGAAAGTACCGGCTTCTCATCTAAAAATACGGTACAAAGTCCACAGTTGGAAGTCTCACAGCCGCGCTTTACGCTGTAACATCCATGATTTCTCACGAAATCGATCAGAAGCAGATCAGCTGCGATCTCTTCTGTAATCTTTTTTCCATTCAGTGTCAGACTAATCTGCATTCTTTTCACCTCCGTTTGTAATTCTCTCTAATGCTCTGCGGATCAGAACCTCTGCAAGATGGGTACGATACGCTGCACTTCCACGCATATTGCTTCCCATCGGCACCTGGGCTGCAAGCTCTTTTGCAAATTTTTTCAGATCTGTGCACGCATCCAGCTGTTCTGCCGGAACGTGAATACAGACTGCTTTCATCGGTCTTGCCCCAACTGCCACCTTCAGTTCATCTCCATAACGGTCAGCAGCAACCGCCAGTACCGGAAAATCCGTCTTGGTATTACGGTGTGACTGATAGCTTCCCTTTCCTGGTGTTTTCTTTACGATCACACGGACAAGGATATCATTATCTCTCTCCATCTTTGCAAACTCTTCCAGAGAAATGATCCCACCTTTATAAAGTTCTACTTCTGTATCCAGTGCAAGGAAACAGGTCAGTACATCCGAAAATCCAAACCGTCCGAAAATACTTCCGCCGATCGTCGCAAGATTCCGGAACTGTACACCGACAATACTTCTCACACTTTCTCTGATCATGTTGCAGCTCAATTCATTTAATCCTTCGTGTAACTCCAGATCACGAAGGGATACCATACATCCAATCTTCCATGCATCCTCCGTCTCTTCAATCTGATCCAGTCCGAGTCCGGACAGATCGATCGCAGTCTGGATCTGCGCAGTACTCATTTTCAGCCAAAGCATTCCACCGACGATCCGGTTCGTCTTTTTCTGGTTCAGTTCATACGCCTGCTCCAGACTCTCTGCTTTCACATATTGTTTTATCTTCAGCATCGTCTCTTTCCTTTCTATTCTTCGTTCTTGTCAAATCCAAGATGGGTATACGCAAGATCTGTGACCACCCTTCCTCTTGGTGTTCTCTGTAAAAAGCCATTCTTCAGAAGATATGGCTCATAGACATCTTCTACGGTTCCGGCATCTTCCCCGATCGCTGCCGCAAGGGTATCCAGTCCTACCGGACCTCCCTGAAATTTTTCAATCATGACCTGCAGGATCATCCGGTCTCCGTGGTCCAGTCCATAACGGTCCACATCCAGAAGATCCAGTGCCTGCCTTGCCACCTCTTCGGTGATCACCCCCTCGTATTTGACCTGGGCAAAATCCCGGACTCTTTTCAAAAGCCGGTTGGCAAGCCTTGGCGTTCCTCTGGAACGTCTTGCCATCTCAAGGGCTCCCTTTTCATCGATCTCCACATCCAGCACGCCTGCTGAACGGATGATGATGGTCTGCAGTTCTTTTTCCGTATAAAATTCCAGACGGTTCACAACCCCGAAACGATCCCGGAGCGGAGCTGTCAGCATTCCGGCACGGGTGGTTGCCCCTACCAGTGTAAAATGCGGCAGATCCAGACGGATCGACCTTGCTGAAGCCCCTTTTCCGATCATAATATCGATTGCAAAATCTTCCATCGCCGGATAAAGTACTTCCTCCACCTGCCGGTTCAGCCGGTGGATCTCATCTACAAAAAGCACATCTCCTTCCTGAAGATTATTAAGGATTGCCGCCATTTCCCCAGGTTTCTCGATCGCAGGACCTGACGTGATCTTGATATTTACGCCCATTTCATTCGCAATGATCCCGGCGAGGGTTGTCTTTCCAAGTCCCGGCGGACCGTAAAACAACACATGATCCAGTGCCTCTCCCCTGCTTTTTGCCGCTTCTATATAAATCTTAAGAGTCTCTTTTGCCTTCGCCTGTCCAATATAATCTTCCAGAAGCTGAGGTCTTAAATGGCTCTCAATTTTTACATCCTCTTCCAGATTCTCTGTGGTAATAATTCTTCTTCCCATCCTAATCCTCTTATATCAAATATTTGAGTGCACCCTTCAGCAGATCTTCCACCGTCGTGCTCTCATCCATTTCCACTTTTCGTACTGCCTGCAGTGCCTCAGTACTTCCATAGCCAAGCGCCGTAAGTGCCTGCACCGCATCTGCCTGAAGTCCTTGTGCATTTACCGTATCTTCAGCGGCTCCATTTGCCGCTTCCACCTGGTGATCCAGTACGTCCTCAATCTTCAGCTTATCCTTCAGTTCCACGATCAGCTTCTCCGCCGTCTTCTTGCCAATTCCCGGTGCTGCTGAAATTGCCTTGATGTCCTTCGACATCACGGCAAATCGAAGTTCGTCTGGTGTAAGCTGCGCCAGAATCCCAAGACCTCCTTTCGGTCCGATCCCACTGACACCGATCAGAAGCTTGAACACAGAAAGCGCATCACGGTTTAAAAATCCATACAGCTGCATAGCATCTTCTTTGACATTCAGATAGGTGTGGATCTTCACTTTACTCCCAACCGGCGGAAGCTGTCCCATCGCCTGTCCGGACATAAAAATCCCGTAGCCCACGCCGCCTACATCTACAATCGCTTTATCTTCTTCGAGAGCTACAAGCTCCCCTCTTATATATGAAATCATCTCTTCCTCCCACGCTATGACAATACGATGCTGCCAAGTCTTTTGAGCATTTCATTTGCCACAACTCCGATAATAAATCCGGTGATCACTCCTGCGATCAGAAGCACCGGCACATAATAGGCGACGCTGAATGTCTCCACGACCAGCATCGCTACGATCAGCTGACCGACATTATGAAAGACACCACCTGCCATGCTGACTCCAAAAACACTGAATGATCCCCGCTTTTTCAAAATCACCATCACTGCAAGGCTTAAAAGTCCGCCTGCCAGACTGTATAAAATACTAAACAGACTGGCAAAAATAAATCCGGACAGCACGATACGCGTCACCGAAAGCAACAGGGCATCCTTTCCACCCATCTTGTACAGTGCCACCACAACGATCAGATTCGCCAGTCCAAGCTTAACCCCCGGAATCCCGATCTGAAACGGGATCAGAGTCTCTACATAACTAAATATCAGCGCAAGGGCAGTAAATACACCAAACCACGCTATTCTGACTGTATTTTTCTTCATATCTTAATTCGTCACCGCATCCAGTTCGGCTTCTTCTCCATCGACAATTTTCAGAACAATCTTATTCGGAAGGCAGATAATACTCTCTCCGTTCCTTGAAATTGCTTTCTGGTGTACACAGATCTGATCCGGACAGTTGGCCGCTGCCATTTTCACTTTTCCGTTCTCGATCTGGACGGTGTTCGTTCCTCCGTTGATCTTAAATGCACGCTCTTTCTGCAGATCCAGTGTCTCTACCACTTTCCCGTCAATCTGTATTTCTACAACGCCTGCGCTTTTCTGGCTCGTGAATAGATGTCCTGCAAAAAAAATGCCTGCCGCAGCAAATACAAGGAGGACAAGAATCAGATCATTCTTTTTGAAACCGGATGCTTTCTCCTCATGGCTCTTATTTTCTTTATAGCTCATAGGGTTCTCCTTTTTCTTTGTTTATTCTAACACATCATTTTATCTAATGCAATCAAGTGTTCGATTGATTTTTTTCATAGGGGAACGTATAATGGGGTAATTGACGAATGGGACGGTTTGTGGAAGAAGAAAATGGGGACGCCGGAAGGGAAGCGAAAGTCCTGCACGGCTGTGCATTGGCTGGTTGCACAGACCTGAGATTCGTAAATTTTCATTATGTCGTTTTTAGGAAGTTTATGAAAAAAGCAATGCTGTAGGTTATGGTTTGAGGAGGTTTGCGATGAAAATAAAAAGTTTGGGAATTGGTATTTGTTTGAGTTTGTTTGGGACTTTTTGTCTGGGCGGATGTTCTGGGAGTTCGCCGCAGCCGGTGTCGCGGACGGTGACGGTGTTTGATACGGTGGTGACGATTACGGTTTATGATAAGGATTCGGAAGATGTGCTGGATGCTTGTGTGGCGAAATGCGAGGATTATAATGCGCGGTTTAGCCGAACTTCGGAAGGAAGCGAGATTTATGAGCTGAACCATGCAAACGGGGAGCCTGTGACACTTTCGGGTGATACCGTGGATTTGATTCAGAAAGGCGTGGAATACAGCCGTCTGGCAGATGGAAAGTTTGATATTACGATCGCTCCACTTAGTGACTTGTGGGATTTTAAGAATAATACGGGGACCGTTCCTGATGATACGGCGATTCAGGAAGCGAAAAGTCATATCGGATATGAGAATGTGAGGGTTGATGGAAATACGGTTCAGCTTCTGGATCCGGAGGCGGCTATTGATCTTGGCGGAATTGCAAAGGGATATATTGCGGATCAGCTGAAAGCATATCTGAAAGAGCAGAATGTATCCCATGCGCTGATCAATCTGGGCGGAAATGTGCTGGCTCTTGGCGGCAAACCGGATGACTCGGATTATAATATCGGGATTCAAAAGCCGTTTGCACAGAATGGAGAAGCGATCACCAGTGTAAAGATCAAGGATCAATCTGTAGTTTCTTCCGGGATTTATGAGCGGTATTTTAAGGTAGGCGACAAGATTTATCACCATATCTTAGATCCGAAAACTGGGTATCCTTATAAAAATAATCTGCTTGGGGTGAGTATTGTCTGTGACTCTTCTACGGAAGCGGACGCACTTAGTACAACCTGCTTTGCGATGGGGTTAGATGATGGATTGAAATATATCGAAGGAATCAAGGGGGCAGAGGCACTCTTTATCACGGATGATTATGAGATTCATTACTCCAGCGGATTTCCAAAGTAAAAAAGTTGAATGATGTAGGTTGTGAGACAAATCAGAAAAATAAATGGTACCAGATTCAGTTGTAAAAAAAATTTGAATCCGGTACCATTTATTTTTCTTATGCTTCCTGCTTCATTGTCTCTTCTCCCGGCAAAGCCCAGCGGATTTCGGCTTTGAAGAGGTCTGCCTCGGTTTCGATGTGGAAGCTTCCACCCTGGAGACCTACGAAGCTTTTTACGATTGCAAGACCAAGACCGGAGCCTTCGGTATTGCGGGACTCATCTCCGCGGACGAAGCGTTCTGTAATTTCTTCCGGATTGAAGGTGAGCTCGGTTGCGGAAATATTTTTCAGGCGGATAAATACATCTTTCTCCGTCTTTTCGATTTCCACATAAACTCTTGTTCCCGGAAGTGCATATTTTACAATGTTATTCAGAAGATTCTCAAAGATCCGGCAGGTCTTCTGACTGTCCAGTCGAAGAATCACCTTTTCCTCCGGGAAAGTGATCCTGAACTCCAGACCTTTTTCTTCGAACTTATCTTCCAGCTCAAATTTTACCTGTTTAAACAGATTGACGATATCCACGTTCATCAAATTCAGGTTTACATTCTGGCTACTTGCTTTGCTGATCTCAAAGAGGTCTTCGATCAGGACTTTCAGACGCATAGATTTGCGTTCCAGAATATCAATATAATCCTTTCGCTTTTTCTCATCTTTCTCGTCTTTCAACAGATTCACATAGGTTATGATCGCAGTCAGCGGTGTTTTCAGATCATGTGATACGTTTGTGATCAGTTCTGTTTTCATACGCTGGCTTTTTACTTCTTCCTTTACCGCTTTCTTAAATCCGGTCTGGATCTTCTGGATTTCATTACGGAACGGGCTGAACACACCAAGATCACCTTCAATCTCTACATCCAGATTTCCGTCTGCAATTTTATTAGTTGCCTCCAAAAGCAATGCATATTTTTTCCGGAGATCATTAAAATATTTTTGCAGGATCAGGAACAGGATTACAGAATATACGATCAGTCCTGCAATTCCGTAATACCAGAATGAACAGATCACCAGCAGGATTGCGAAATTGAACAGCACGATTTTCAAAATAATCTTATTGTTCTTTTCCTTGAAATTAAACTGATCCAGAGAATGATAAAATGCTTCGATCTTATCCTTGCACCAGTGGATACCACCTCGGATTCCGTTTCCGAATCTTCTCCAGATCCAGATCAGCAGAACTCTTTTTTTCACATATTCCTTTACTCCAAAAAGCCGGATCTGGCGTACACAGCCGGATACCCAGTACATGACTGCAAAGAAAACAAACCAGACCAGAAAATCGATTGGCCACACATTTCCTTTCGCGTGCATAATCAGTTCTCCAAGATAGCTGAAAATCAGGCTAATTCCAGTAATACCAGTCGCTATCGCAATTTCAAATGGTACATGGAAAATTTTTTCATCTCCTGTATACAGATCTTTCTTCATCGGAATCAGCCATGCCAGAAGTGCGACCAACAATATAAGGGTCAAGATTGTATAAACTGCCGCGTTTCCCACCATTGAAGTAATCGGATATACCCGCATAACATAAGCATTCAGCTTTGCTTCCGTCATCATGAAATAATAGGTCCTGTCTTTTGGTGAAATATTTTCAATCTCACTTTCATCTTCATATTCAAATATTTTTTCCGGCAGATTTGAGGTCAGGATCTTCAGAACAGCTTCCTGTTTGGTTACTTCCGTTCCCATCACCTGATCAATCTTGATTTCACCGTTTTTGTCAAACGAGATCTTAATCCCAAGAGCATAATCTGCAAGCTCGGTATCTTTCACTTTTTCCCAGGAATCTCTATTCGACCGGTATCCATCGATTACCTCTCCGTTTGCATCCTGCACCTGGTAATTCATATATGCAATCTGCCGGTTAAATTTTTCATCAAATTCCGGATAATAATCATCCAGAAACTTTACGTTATATTCGTTTCCGGATTCTTTGGAATACAATACATAGCAGTCCCGGATAAATGTCTTCATAAAGGACTCACTCGTCCGGTAGTTCTGTGTCAGACTGTCCTGCTCCTTTTTTGCATTCTTATAAAAAGTATTATAGTTTCCTAACACGATCACCGTCGCAAGTAAGATTACGCCTAAAATCAGGACAATCCCAAGTTTATGCCTGTTTTTCGATTTTGTATCCAACGCCCCACACCACCTTTAAATATTTTGGTTCTTTCGGGCAGCTCTCAATTTTTTCACGGATATTCCGGATATGGACCATGATCGTGTCGGTATTGATCGCTTTTTCATTCCATACACGCTCGTAAATTTCCTCTGCCGAAAAAACTCTTCCAGGACTCTTCATAAGGAGAAGCAGGATTTTGTACTCAATCGGTGTCAGGCGCACCGGCTCTCCGTCAACCGATACCTCCACCGTAGCTTCATTCAGCTCCAGACCGCCGATCACATGGATATTCTGATTTTCTTCACGGTCTCTTAGCTTCTCTGCAAACATCCGGTATCTTCTGAGCTGTGAATTCACCCTCGCCAGAAGCTCCATCGGTGTAAATGGCTTCGTCACATAATCATCTGCCCCGATATTCAGTCCCATGATCTTATCCACTTCCTCTGATTTT
>ERZ835541.2821-NODE-2821-length-13191-cov-9.112439_pt1 | contig 13191 bp, 10 predicted proteins | sample MGYA00519945_ERZ835541 | MGnify/ENA primary metagenome ERZ835541 (study PRJEB31850, sample SAMEA3708780) | human gut metagenome | biome: human gut; feature: human-associated habitat; material: faeces | place: China | collected 2014 ...
GACGCCTATCAGTATTTTGTGGACAATGAGGCAGAACTGTTCGCCCCGGAGTCCGATTTCGACGGTGTGCGCGGCGTGCTGGCCTACAACCGCAGCGACCAGGAAAAAGGCCGTGCTACGGTCTACAATCCCATCAGCGAATGGATCGTTTCGGTGGGCGAACACCCTGGCATCATCTCCTCGAACCGGTGGATTCGGGTGCAGGAATCGCTGGAACGGAACAAATCCAAATCCTACCACAAGTCCCGCGGCAACGAAGCTCTGCTCACCGGTCTGCTGTGGTGCTCCTGCGGCAGCCGGATGTACCCGAAGGTCACCGGGCGCAAAACGGCAGAAGGGCGAGTGGTTTTTCCCTATATGTGCAAGCTGAAGGAGCACAGCCGCCGGGAGCTTTGCAGCGTCCCCAACGCCAACGGCAATCTATTGGATGCCGCCATCTGCGAACAGGTCAAGCATCTGGCCGACCATTCCAGCGACTTTATGAAGCAGTTGGAAAAGGCAAAGTCGGCTCATGCCGGCAACCGCTCCGAGTTTGAGACCAAGCTTTCCACCCTGCGCAAAGAGCAGGCCGAGACGCAGCGGAAGATCAATGCACTGATCGATTCGCTGGCTGACTTCAGCGACAGCACCGCTGCTGTCCACCTGAAAAAGCGCATCGAGGAACTGAATACACAGGATGCCACCCTGAGTTCCCGCATCCGAGAATTGGAAAGCCTTACGGACGAAGGCGTTCTGGCAGGGATGGAATTTGACCTGATGCGGCAGCTGCTGACCGTGTTCCACGACAACATCGACGACATGACCGTGACGCAGAAGCGCGCTGCCATCCGCACGGTGGTGCGCAAGGTGGTGTGGGACGGCAAGGTGGCGCATGTGGTGCTCTTCGGTTCACCGGAGGATGAAATCGACTGGACCACCTTCCCGGTAGACCCGGAAGAGGACGACAACGATCCCGAGGGCGGTGGAGATGGTTCCGATTCTCCGTCCGGCGTTCGCTCGGGTGAGGATAGCAAACGAGATCCGGATGCAGTTCCGGCGGGAGCGCAAGAGCGGGCAGACCGTCTCCTTACAGGAAACCTTGGAGGCAGACGGGGACTCGGCGCTGACCTTAGCGGACGTGATACAGGACGGCTTTTGCATGGAGGACAGCTGTGAGCGGCAGGAGGATATCCGGCGGGTGCGGCAGCTGCTGGAAACGCTGCCCGCGCGGGAGCGGCAGATCTTACTGCTGCGGTACGGGCTGGCCGGGCAACCGCCCCTGACCCAGCTGGAGACCGCCGGGCTGCTGGGCATCAGCCGCAGTTATGTTTCCCGGCTGGAGACCCACGCGCTGTGCCAGCTGCGCCAGCATTGGGACAAAAAACCGGCGCAGGAGTGAAACATTTCTCCTTTGCCGGTCTCGGAATCCTTATTCGGTCAGCGCGCTTGCCTGGATCTCGTCCAGCTGCTCAAAGGTATACAGCCGGTTCAGCGCCTCGACCAGCTCCTTTTTGGAAAGGCGCGGCGGCAAGCCCAGTGCGTTCAACAGCTTTGCCTTGCGCTCTGCGCTGCCCGGCTTGCCGGAGAGCCCCCATTCGTACAGGTCCGTGTAGGTGATCTGCCGACCTTCCGGGCGGGCAGGCGCTGCGCCTGCCTCAGCCCCGAGGGCATCCCGCAGAGCCTGCAGAACGATGGCATCCTCCACACCTTCCACCCCCAGCAAACCTTCCTTGCCGGGCTGCTCCTTGCGCTTTTCCTTGCCATGAATGGCGGGCACATAGGCCTGCACCACGTTCTTTTCGCCCACCAGATTCGTGATGTAGTTCCGGATGCGGAAGCCCGCCGCATCCGAATCCGTCAGCAGGATCAGTCCGTTTTTCTGCGCCAGCGCTTTGAACAGCTGCTGGCGCTTTTTGTCTTTGTAAATGCCAAATCCATCCGTCAGCAGGATCATGGCATCGGTCAGGTGCGCAAGGCGGGCGGCATCGTATTTGCCCTCCACGATCAGCACCCGGCCGGTATGGATCATTTCATTCTGCATCATCGTCCACTCCCTGCCATGGCCAGCCGGCACAGCGCCGTTTCCAGCAAGATCTGCTCTTCCACCGGCTGGCTCTTCAGGCTCTGGTCCAGCTCCAGCAGCACCTGCAGGCAGGCTTCGATCTGCCCTAGCGTGTAGTGCGACGCCGTTTCGGCCGAGCGCTTGAGCCGGTAATCGCTGCCCTTGTAGCCAAAGTCCTTGAACACCGTACTGTAGTTCTTTTTGCGGGCCGCGCCCAGCTTGACCCGGTACAGATCCACATAGCTGCCGATCATGGCCGCCGTGATGGCAATGGGCTCCTGCTGCAGGCGCAGAAGGGTCTGCAATTTCTTGCAGGCACCGGTGGCGTTTTTGGCGGTGATCATGCGGATCATCTCAAACACATCGGCTTCCAGGCTCACGGTGCCCATATCGGCCACCATGGCAGCGGTCACGGTCTGGTAGCCGGACAGCGCACAGAGCTTGTCCACCTCGTTTTCCAGCAAAAATGGATCCTCGCCGCAGCGTTCCAGCAACGCAGCAGCCGCGCCGTCCGGCAGTGAGGTTCCCTGTGCCTTTGCCCGGTCGATCATCATGGCCTTGAGCTCAAAGGGCCGGGGCTTGGCCAGCTCTTCAACGTAGCCGATGGCCTTGCACTGGGCAATGAGTTTCTGGGCCGATTTCCCGGCCTTGAGCTTGCTGCGCTCCAATGGGAACACACTGCCCAGCACCACCACCGCATTTTCCAGGCTGGCCAGCGTACTGCACAGCTCATCCAGATCCTTTGCGCCGTATGCGCCCGGGTCCACCTCCGGCAGCACCACCACGCGGCGGGTGCCAAAAAAAGAGATGGTGCCCGCCGCCATGATCAGTCCTTCGATTTCCGGAGCCGCACCGTCCAGCACGGTTGCGTCCTCGTCACTGTCTGCCGAGAGAACACGGACAGCCGCATTCACCGCCTGCCGCACCAGATACCGCTCTGTGGAATAAAAATAGTACACCGGGCAGCCTTTGTCGGCCAGCTGCCGGAGTTTTGCCTCGGTCGCCAAACCCGCGGCCCCCTTTCGGATGAATTGTTATAATACCCATATAGTGTACCACATTCCGGCCGGATTGCAAAGCATCACTCTGCCCGCCAGCCGCCGGAAGAGCGCAGGCTGAGGGAAGCATATACCGCTTCCCCGCCCTGCATCCATTGGTAATGATCACTCCGGCTCAGCAGCTGTTCCCATTGCACGGCCTCCGGCTTTGCCGGAGATGCCAGCAGCCACTGCACCCGGACCGGTTCGGCCAGCGTCACCGTTCCGCTCACGGTCACGAACTGCTGCTCCCCGATGGTCAGCCGCACAAGGCAGCCGAACCGGGTACGCAGGGTCTCCACTGCTGCGGTCGACGTCTGTCGGGTGACGGCGCTTCCCACCGGCTGCACTGCCACTCGGCACATCGTCCGGGCAGGCAGCGTGCAGGCATTTTCCGGGTCCAGACGCAGATCTGCCAGCAGTTCCACCGTGGTCACGCCCCGGCGGGCCAGCTGGTTTTCCAACGCCCGCTGAGTGGATGCCCCACCCCGGAACAGCACCACGGCTGTGTGATTCTGGCTGACCACCACCGCCGGGCTGTTGGCACTGCCCACAAGGTCGATGTGCACCACATCCCGGCACAGGGCATTGCCTGCGCCAATGGCAAGGGCTGCCGTCAGCAGAAGGCCCGGCACAGCCACCCGCAGCCGTACCTTCCAGAGATGTGCCAGCCCGCACAGAGCCATCAGCAGCAGACAGACAAGGGCTGCATAGTTTGTGTCAAAATACAGCCCCGCCCCAGGCTTGGCGCTGACCCACACGGCCCAGCGATTCAGCAGACCGGTCAGGGCTTCCGCAGCCTTGCCCAGCAGCAGATACAGCGGCCCGGCCACCGGGACAAGCCCCGCAAAAGCGGTGCCAAGGCTCAGAAGCATCATGGGTTTGACCATCCAAAGCACTGCTGCGCCGGACAGCACTGCATAAATGCTGACGCTGAGGCCCCGCAGCACCAGAACCGGAAAGGTCGCCGCCGAAGCACAGACCCCGATGCACACCGTCTCGGTCAGGCTGCTGCGGACATGTCGCAGGATGCGCTGCAATACAGAGGGCTTTTTCTTCCGGGTCGCGTGCGCTGCAAAGAGTGCATGCAGGTGACGGGAAAGCTCCGCACCGGCCAGTGTACCCAACACAGCGGCAAACGACAGCTCAAAGCCGATATCGCACACAGCATAGCTGTTGCGGGCGGTCATCAGGATGCCCGCCGCCGCCAGTGAGGTGAGGGCGTCCGATGCGCCATAGACCCACACACCCAGTGCGCTGACCCATACCGCCACAGCCGCCCGGCAGACAGAAGGCGTAAAACCGGTGACCCCTGCCAGCAGCAGCGCCAGGAAGGCCGTAAACAGCGCCTTGACCCGGCGGCTGCGATAACTGCGCTCCCGCCTGCGTCGGCCGAACACCGACCCGAACACGTCCCCGCACAGAATGGAGACGTGCATCCCGCTGACCACCAGCACATGGGAAAGGCCCGCACCCCGGTAGGTGCTGCGCAGGGCGGAAGAAAGATAGTGCCGGTCACCCACCGTCATGGCGGCCAGAACCCCGCCGGCATCCTCGTTCATCTCACCGCGCAGGCTGGTACTGAGCCGTTTTTGCAGGCGGCTGGTGCGTGCCCGGAAGCTGCTACCCTGCCCCAACCGGGCAAAGGCCTGGGGTTCTTTGGCCAGCAGGGCCGCGCCATCGGCAAAGAGGGTTGTACGATCGGCAGGCTCCGGCGCTTCCAGTGCAAAGCGTCCCTCCACCCGCTCCCCGGCTTCACAGACCGGCAGGGTATCGCATTCCACCCGGAACTCTGCCGCCCGGCCGTTGACCCGTTCCACCCGCAGCACCGCATCCACGATACCCGGATAATAGGATGCCGACACCGATTCCACTTCTGCTGTCAATGCTACCGTCTGCCCGGCGTATTTTTCCAGCGTTTGTTCCAGACGGGCAGTGGTATGTCTCGCGGCAGCCAGCCCGGCCGCCGCACCCAGCAGCAGGCAGAGCGATGCTTTGCGGGTGCGGTCCGGGATGCACAACAGCAGGCAGACGGCTACAAAAAATGCCGCAAACGGCACAAAAAGTTCCGTTTGCGGCAAAAAATCGCATACTAACGCAACGCCCAGCATTCCGGCGCAGAATACGCAGAGCGGGCGTCGCATGGCGGCTTAGTGGAAGAACAGGGGCAGCGGCTCCAGGAAGATGATATCCTTGCGCTCTGCTGCGTCGCCCTCGGCCAGAACAGCAGCCTGGCCCACGATGGTGCACCGGGTCTGTTCTGCCAGATCGTCCAGTGCCTTCAGGGAGCCACCGGTGGAGATCACGTCGTCCACCACCAGCACGCGCTTGCCGCTCATCTTGTCCAGCTCCTTGCGGTCAATGACCAGCTTCTGCTTGCCGGCGGTGGTAATGGACTGATCTTCCACCACAACGGGGTCCGGCATATACAGCTTGACGCCCTTGCGTGCACAAACGTAAGGCTTGCCGCTCTGACGGCTCATCTCGTGGGCCAGCGGGATGCCCTTGGCCTCAGCGGTGAGCAGGATGTCAAACTCCGGGCACTTTTTGAGCAGCTCGGCGGCAGCGACCACGGTCAGCTCGGCGTCGCCCAGCATGATGAAGGCCGCAATGTCCATGTGGTCATTGACCTTGCAGATGGTCAGTTCACGGGTCAGGCCTGCAACATGCAGGGTATAAGTGTCAGCCATAATCAAATTCTCCCTTTCATAATCGGCATCAGACGGGCAGCTTTTCGCCGCCCAGAACATGGAAGTGCAGATGCTTGACGGTCTGGCCGGCATCCTCGCCCACATTGGAAATGACGCGGTAGCCATTTTCCAGCCCCTGCTCCTTGGCCAGCTTTGCGATGACGGCAAAAATATGGCCCAGCAGAGCACCGTCCTCCTCGGTCAGCGCAGCGGCCGAGGTGATGTGCTTTTTGGGAATGACGAGGAAATGCACCTTGGCCTGCGGGTTGATGTCGTAAAACGCCACCACCTGCTCATCCTCGTACAGCTTTTTGGAGGGGATCTTGCCCTCCGCGATCATGCAGAACAGACAATCTTCCATGGGAAACACTCCTTCCTGATCTTTGCCTTATTTATTCGCCCAATGCCTTCTTGACGATGGCACCCACAGCAGCCAGTGCCTCGTCGATCTTGGTCTCGTCCTTCAGGCCAGCCATTGCAAAGTCCGGCTTGCCGCCGCCCTTGCCGCCGGCAATGGCAGCCAGCTCCTTGACCAGCACGCCAGCCTTCAGGCCCTTTTCCTGTGCCAGCTTGTTGACGGTGACAGCCATGGTGATCTTATCCTCGGCCTTGCCTACCAGCACAGCCACCACAGGGTTCACGGCCTTGTCACGGATGCTGTCGCACATCCCACGGAGGGTGTCGCCAGTGGTACCGGTAAAGTATGCAGAGGCGATCTTCACGCCGTCGGCATCCTCAGCGTTGTTGAACAGGCTGTCCACCTTGGAGGCGGCGATCTTAGCCTTCAGCTCTTCCAGCTCCTTGCTCATGGCCTTGTTCTCAGCCATGACAGCCTCGGCGCGGACAGGCAGTGCGGTGACATTGTTAGCCTTCAGGGTATTGGCCACGTTGTGCAGCATAGCCTCCTGCAGGTTGGCGCGGATCAGCAGGTTGCGGCCGGTGACAGCCTCGATGCGGCGGATGCCGGCGGCCACAGAGCTCTCGCTGACGATCTTGAAGCCGCCGATCTGAGCGGTGTTCTTCACATGGGTACCGCCGCAGAACTCGGTGGACCAGCCCTCGATATCAACGACGCGCACGACCTTGCCGTACTTCTCGCCGAACAGAGCCATGGCACCCAGCTTCTTGGCCTCCTCCACAGGCATCTCCTGGACGGTGACGTTCATGGAGTCAAAGATCTTGTCGTTGACGATCTTCTGCACCCGGGCCAGCTCTTCAGGGGTCACGGCACTGAAGTGGGTGAAGTCGAAGTGGGTGATGGAGGCATCCTGATAGGAGCCTGCCTGATGCACATGGTCGCCCAGCACCTCGCGCAGGGCAGCCTGCAGCAGATGGGTGGCGGTGTGGTTGCGGGCAATGGCCATGCGGTATTCCTTATCCACCTGAGCGGTCAGGTGGTCGCCCACCTTCACGATGCCGCTCTCCAGCACGCAGGTGTGGACGTAGTATCCCTTGGGGGTCTTCTTCACATCCAGCACGCGCAGGCTGCAATCGGCGCTGTTCAGCATGCCGTGGTCCGCAGCCTGACCGCCCATCTCAGCGTAGAAGGGAGTCTTATCCAGAACCACCAGCACGCCGTCCTTCGCTTCCTCGTCGGTAGCAATGGCATCGGTCAGGGTCTCCTCGTCGCTCAGGGCCACCACAACACCGGTGTCGTTCAGGGTCTCGTAGCCGGTAAAGACGGTGGGCTCTGCATCCAGCGCACCGAACAGATCCTCGCTCCAGCCGGAGATGTTCTTCTTCAGGCGCTCTGCACGAGCACGCTCCTTCTGCTTGGTCATTTCGGCGTGGAAGCCTTCCTCGTCGATCTCAATGCCCTGCTCCGCAGCGATCTCCTTGGTCAGATCCAGCGGGAAGCCGAAGGTATCATTCAGCTTGAACACGTCCAGGCCCTTCAGCAGATGCTCATGTGCCTTTTCCAGACCGTCGATCATGTTGTTCAGGATGTTCATGCCGGCATCAATGGTACGGGCAAAGTTTGCCTCCTCGGTGCCGATGACCTTCTTGATATAAGCATCATGCTCGCGCAGCTCGGGGTATGCGCTCTCGCTGGACTGGATGACAGTCTCCACCAGCTCCACCAGGAACGGGCGGGTGATGCCCAGCATACGGCCATGGCGGGCAGCGCGGCGCAGCAGGCGGCGCAGCACATAGCCGCGGCCCTCGTTGGAAGGCAGGATGCCATCGGACACCATGAAGGTGCAGCTGCGGATGTGGTCGGTGATGACACGGATGGAGATATCGGTCTTGTCGTCCTCGCCGTAGGTCTTGTTGGCAATGTGCTCTACATGGTGCAGCACGCTCTGCACGGTGTCAACCTCAAACAGGTTGTCCACGCCCTGCATCACGCAGGCCAGACGCTCCAGACCCATGCCGGTATCGATGTTGGGGCGTGCCAGACGCTCGTAGTGGCCCTTGCCGTCGGCATCGAACTGACTGAACACCAGATTCCAGATCTCCATATAGCGGTCACAGTCGCAGCCCACGCCGCAGGTCGGCTTGCCGCAGCCATACTCGGGGCCGCGGTCAAAGTAGATCTCGGAGCAGGGGCCGCACGGGCCGGAGCCATGCTCCCAGAAGTTGTCTTCCTTGCCCAGACGCACCATGTGGTCGGGGGCGATGCCCACCTTCTTGGTCCAGATATCGTAAGCCTCGTCGTCCTCTTCGTACACAGAGATGTGCAGGCGGTCCTTCGGAATGGCCATCCACTCGTCAGAAGTCAGGAACTCCCATGCCCAGGGAATGACCTCCTCTTTGAAGTAATCCTGGAAGGAGAAGTTGCCCAGCATTTCAAAGAAGGTGCCGTGGCGGGCAGTGATGCCAACGCGCTCGATATCCGGGGTGCGGATGCACTTCTGGCAGGTGGTCACGCGGTGACGGGGCGGCTCTTCCTGAGCCAGAAACCACTTTTTCATAGGTGCCATGCCGCTGTTGATCAGCAGCAGGCTGGGGTCGTTCTTGGGCACCAGCGGGAAGCTGTCCAGACGCAGGTGGCCCTTGCTCTCAAAGAAGCTCAGGTACTTTTCACGCAGTTCATTCAAACCGGTCCATTGCATAGGTTCTCTCTCCTCAATCGTCTTTGGCGCTCAGGCGCCGTTTTTATGCTGTTATGGCAGAGGGGCGGCACGGTGAAAAAAACAAAAAACAGCCCTCATCCCAAAAGGGACGAAGGCTGCTTGTGCATCAAACTCCGTGGTACCACCCAAATTGCAAAGGATAAAATGTGTCCCCTGCCGCTTTCGGCGCGTTAACGCTGCGCTGCGTCCGACTTGTGTCGCCGGAAGCTCCGGGGTGGCGCGAAATGATCCCGACCGGAGCACCTTGCAGCTGGAAGCGCTCTCTCTGAACGGCGGTGTGCATTTCTGACCCCATCATTGCCATCTGTCATAATTTTACATTCCGCAAAGCAGACACAACGCCCCTTTGCGTACAGCTAAATTATAGCATACGCAAAACGTTTGTCAACGGTTTTGAGCAAAATTTACGGCACCCAGATGCGGCGCACCTCCAGCACCTTGCCGCCCTGCACCACCAGCGTGGTATTATAGGTGGTCCAGTTATCGGGGTCTGCATTGATCGCTGCTGCCACCGCATCCGCACCCGTAGTCTCCACGGCTTCGGCCTGCGGGTCGGCAGAACTGTCCTTCAGCACTACATCCTCTGCCAGCGGCATCGTCTTTTCTCCCATCTCGTAATAGAGCGGGTAATCGTCAAAGGTCATCGTCCGGTAGGTGTCATCATCCTCCAGCTTCAGATCCAGCCCGCCGGGCTGCTCCATGCCGCCGTTGATGCTTACAAAATGGTGCTGGTCATTCCGCTCAATGCTTTTCACCTCGGTTGTCACACATTGATCCTGCGCCGCACCCTCTTCATGGAAGGCGATCTTATCGCCGACAGCAAGCTTTTCAATCTCCTCTTTCTTATAAATGTCGTAGCCGAACACCTTTGCAGTCAATTTACCGTTCTGCACACCGGAGGTAATGGAGGCAGAAACAAATGTGGTGGTCTGCGTGTCATCAAGGTCATCCAGTGTCCATGTCCGCAGATTGATCGGTTCCGTAACGCCTTCTTCTGCCACATGGGACGAGGCCGGCACTACACTGGATGCGGGGGCGCTGGCGGGGGCACCGGAGCCGCCGCAGGCCGTCAATGCGATGCCAGCAGCCAGAACAGCCAGAATCTTATATTTCAGGTTCATAAAAATGCCTTCTTTCTTGACGCGGTAGATTTATTCCGCTACAATAAAAACGAATCAAGAACCCATTCTATTGCAACTGATTTTAAGATAGAGAGGAATTTCCCGTGAAAATTTTAAAAGTAAAATGTCTTGCCCCTACCCGGCTGGACAACTATCTGACCCAGCAGTTTCCCGTCCTGACCCCCGGCCGCCTGAACAAGGCGCTGCGGGAGAACAAGATCAAGCTGAACGGCAAAAAACAGCCGCTTTCCACCCGCGTGATGGCCGGTGATGAGATCAAGCTGTTCATTCTGGATGAAGTTCTGGATGCGGACAGGCGTGTGGACGGCCCGGCGTGGAAGAATGCCCGCGGCCCGGCACAGGTGGTCTACGACTGCCCGCAGATCGTCATTGTGAACAAGCCCGCCGGTCTTGCCGTGGATGGTCCGGAGGACGACACCCTGCTGAACCGCACCCTGCTCTACCTGAACCAGCAGGGCGAGTACAAGGAGAACGACCTGTACACCCCGGCGCTGTGCCACCGGCTGGACACCGGCACCAGCGGCCTTGTCATCGTTGCCAAGACCCCGGAGGCCGAAGAGCTGTTCCTTGCAGCCATCAAGAACCGCGATGTGAAAAAGACCTACCTCTGCGTCACCTTCGGCCGTCCGATGCCGCCGGATGCCACTCTGGGCGGCTATCTGCTCAAGGACGCGGACCGCGGCATCGTGAAGATCGTGGAGGACAAGCAGCCCGGTGCCAAGGAAGTGGAGACCCGGTACGAGACCATCGCCGTCTCCGGCCGTCTGGCCCTGCTGAAGGTGCAGCTGATCACTGGCCGCACCCATCAGATCCGCGCACACATGGCCAGCATCGGCTGTCCCATTCTGGGCGACAGCAAATACGGCAACAACACCGCCAACCGCGAGCTGAAGCTCAAGTATCAGGCCCTGTGCGCATGGGAACTCACCATGCCCCGCTTCAACCAGCCGGATTTCGAGTTCCTCAGCGGCAAGACCTTCCGCGCACCAAAGCCCTGGTATTACAGTCAGGTACTGGACGGAACCCTGAAATAAGCTTTTTTTTACAACAAATTACAGCAAAAAAAGAAATCCCGGAAGTGTATTCCGGGACTTCTTTTTTTCGTTTATGATTTTACTGGAATAGACCGCCAAACCAGCCCAGAGTGGACTCAGTCGCATTTGCAAAGGCATCCTGAACTTCCTGAATGCTGTCCAGCAGCTTGGTGCCCTCGGTATCCTTCACCGACCAGTAAACGCCGCTGCTTGCCGAGCCATCCGAAACCGTGAAGTCACTGGTAAAGCAGAGGTTATCGCCCTGAGAATCGGTCACGACCACCATGTAGGTGTAATTGCCTGCGGGCAGTTCACCAAAGCGGATGGAGCTGTCCAGCGACTTGAAGGAGAAGATCGCCGTATTGGGTGCTGCCTGTGCAGTGAACACCGTCTGGTCGTTCTCGTCCAGCACTGCCACCTGCACATTGGTCAGGGTGGTGCCCAGCGCAGCATTTGCAGTGCCGGTCAGCGCCATGCCCTTGCCCGCACGGACATTGATGGGGTAGCTCATGCCTTCCAGACGCAGGCCGTCAGCCTCTGCAGCAATGAAGTTGTGATCCGATGCCACATACCAGTAGCAGGAGGACCTATTGACCGAAACGCTGGAGCTTTCCAGCGGGATGCGTCCGGAAGAGATGTTGCCTGCCGGATCGGAGCAATAGAAGTTGCCGTTGGTGTAGTCGGTGAGCAGCACTGCATGGGGCTGGCTGCGGTCATACAGCACGATGCCCTCCGGGTGCTGCGAAAGCAGGGTGATCAGGGTCTGCACTTTTTCCTGTTTGCGGGAGGGCAGTGTGCCGTAGCCCACCTGCATCTCCTTATATGTAAAGCTGTGGGAAAGCCCGTTGGACCATGCCGTGGAACGGACACTGTTCTCGGTCACAGTGGACCAGTCGGTCAGGCCGTCAAAATAGGCACGGCGGCGCAGCATCATGGCTGCGGATGCCAGCGTGCAGGTGCCGCCACGGCTCTGCTTGAAGTAGAAGCCTGCGTCCACATTCAGATCAACCGCCAAGGCAGCCGGCAGGCAGGTGAGCATAAACACCAGTGTCAGCACAAGGCTCAGCAGTTTTTTACGGGACGGTGCAGCGGTATTCACGGGTAGGTTCTCCTTTCAGCTTCCATGATTTGTTACGTTTACCACCATAAAGTATACCAACCTGTTACCCTTTTGTAAACGTTTGTGAAGCTTTTTTCTCAATATCAACACGTTTGGGCAGTTTTTGTTGGAGAGAATGCACAGTTTCCGGCAAGATATTCTACATTTTTTACAAAAATCCCGTCCTGACATTTTTCAAGCGCACCATATTTTGCATTCTTTTTTCATTTTCTGACCACGCTGTGGGCAAACAAAAAAGCTCCACTGGGGCTTTCGTTGCTTCGCAAACGCAAACTTTTTTCTCCGCAATCAGCCGTCAAAGTGTCCTCAAACCGGACAGTTTGGGTGCCATCCTTGTAGTTGAACGTAATCAGCATCCGGTCATCGTACAGAAAAATGGCATTGACAAAAATCTCGATCAGCGCTTTTCGCTGCTTTTTCTGCGAAATATCGAACTTTCTAAATTTCATCAGCCAGAATCGGATGAAATCCTCATTGAAGCTGGGCTTCTTTAATTTTTCATCTGCGATTTTTACAGTCAGCTCATCTTTCTGGCTTTCCAGCGCTTCCAGCCGCTCTTTCGTTGTCCGAGTGTACAAGCCGTCCTCGATCGCCTTCATCAGGTTGTCCAGCTTTTTGTTGACCTCTCGCAGTTGCTTTTCCAGCAGCGGGATCGTGGTGTTTTCCTGATTCTGGACATCCATGACCAGTTGAACGATTTTGTCGATTACCGCTTCGTCCTGAATCAGCTTCATGGTCTCCCGGACGACTAGATCTTCCAGCCAGTCCTTCTGCACGGTCTTTTTGTTGCAGCCCTTGCGCCGCTTGACGTTGGCGCATTTATAATAATAGTAGGTACGTCCAGTGGCACTAGTTCCGCTTTCGCCAAACATCAGCGCACCGCATTTGCCTCAGAACAGCTTGGTGGTCAGCAGATATTCCTCGTCTGCCTTGCCACAGGCAGGGGCACGCTTGTTCTTATCCAGACGCTTCTGCACCCGGTCAAACAGGTCTTTCGGAACAATAACCGGAATTGCATCCGGCACAACGATATCCCGGAAAGACAGTTCG
>ERZ835541.2826-NODE-2826-length-13172-cov-2.956088_pt1 | contig 13172 bp, 12 predicted proteins | sample MGYA00519945_ERZ835541 | MGnify/ENA primary metagenome ERZ835541 (study PRJEB31850, sample SAMEA3708780) | human gut metagenome | biome: human gut; feature: human-associated habitat; material: faeces | place: China | collected 2014 ...
GTGAATATTATGAGAAATATTACTATTCTATTATTGATTTTATCTTGTGTTTTTGCTGGCCATATACAGGCACAAACTGAATTCTCAAAAACAGGAACATAATGGAAAGTAAATCGTTTTTGCTATGGTATATGGAACGATACATATATTAATGATGATTATTTTTATGAATTAGGGACAGATACATTGCTTGGAGATAAGAATTGTAAGAAACTGTATTTGGACAAGGTACTCGTTGGAGCTTTTTTAGAAGAAGATCGTAAAGTGTGGTATTATCCATTTCAAGAATATGTAAATATTCCGGATAGAGTACTTTTATATGATTTCTCTAAAGAGGAGGGGGATAAGATTGAATCTTATAGGATTCCTTGGAATATAGGTGGTAATTTGTCGTATTGTGATTTTTTTGATGAACCTATAACATTGACTGTGGAGGATGTTTATTACGAATGTGGACGGAAAATAATGGTAGTTAGCGCTTTAGCTGATTATTATTGTAGAGAAGATGCATGGATTGAGGGTATTGGCAGTCCGTCAGGATTTTGGGGAGCTTATGAGGTAGCTGCAACCGATGGTGTTAATAGGAACACAAGTCTTGCACAGGTATTTGCCTCGGATAAATCTGTTCTTTATTATAAAGGACAGGTTATTAATCCCGATTATCAATCAACTTTTCTTAGGCCGGGCAAGACTTGGGAAATTCAAACTCCGTCGAATAGTATCGATAAGATAAGTATTGGAGAACCTCGGATGATAAACGGCTATCCGAGCTATCCGGTGTATAAAGGTACATATCATTATGATGGTGGTTATTTATATGATGTAAATGGGACTATTTACTGGCTTTTTGGTGGCTATTATGATGATTTACTGGATTGTGATCAATATCTTTATTCATTTGATTTTTCCGAAGTTGATCGCATATATCTTTGTGTATCCCATAATGTCAATATGGTATACTATGTTCCTCCGACGTATGAACCTTATACGGTTACCCGGACAGATCGGATACAGTGCATGGGAAAATCGCTGAAACGCATTGTTTTGGAAGGAAAGATTAAGCATGTATGGTTGGAAGATGTCGGTTCATTGAACTTACTGTTGTATTTGGAAGGTTCTGGTTATCACTGGGATGCTTCAGAATATAAGCTATTGCGTTGCTATGTTGGCGATGAGGTCATTTATGATAGCACCGATTTTCCCGATGGAATAGAAGGCATAGGTGCTTCTGTACCGACTTATTCAATTGCTGATGGTAAATTGATGGTGCATAATGCTTCCGGATATCGTCTTTCCTTTTATAATTTATCCGGAGTCGAAGTATATAGCCAAATCCTTTCGGAAACAACAGAAACAGTTCCCCTTCCTGCTTTTTCTACTACGATATTGATTGGTAAATTGCAGAAAGGGGATGCAGTGATCTCTTTTAAAATAGGAGAGATTGGAAAATAAGAGCGCTTTTTCATCTTTTGCATAAAGCACGGAAGTCGCAGTATTCGCAGGCCTTCGTGTTTTCTGTTTGTGTAAAGGGTGTTTCCGCTCCGAATATTGTAACTCCTGAAATGGTTCAGTCCATGAACAAAGATGCGATTATCTTTGCCATGGCAAATCCGGTTCCTGAAATTATGCCGGACGTTGCAAAGGCTGCCGGTGCAAAAGTGGTCGGCACAGGCCGTTCCGACTTTCCGAACCAGGTCAACAACGTTATCGCATTTCCGGGTATCTTTAAAGGCGCACTCGAAGGCCGTGCAACACAGATTACCGAGGAAATGAAGCTGGCTGCTGCACTTGCCATTGCTAATTTAGTTCCTGAGGATGAAGTCAGCGATGTCAACATTTTACCGGAAGCTTTTGATGAACGCGTTGCTGATGTCGTAAGTCAGGCTGTAAAAGACCATATTACCAGATAGTCCATGAAACCTTACTACTATTCACTAAGCGAATATTTAAAGGAAACGTATGGCTGTAAAATGTACAAGCTTTCTTTAAGCGGCGGCATGACCTGTCCCAACCGTGACGGACGGATTGACACACGTGGCTGTATTTTTTGCAGTGCAGGCGGTTCCGGTGATTTTTCAGGAGAGGCACTGATTGGAAACAGTGCCTCTTTACTTGCCGGAGGCATTGTGACACCGCAGCATACTAAAATTCCAGGCATTGCTGCACAGATTGAAGCCGAAAAAGCACTTATCAGCCGTAAATATAACGGCGGTCAGTATATCGCTTATTTTCAGTCATACACCAATACGTATGCACCGGCCGATTATTTAAGACAGATTTTTACCGAAGCAATCCGGCACGATGACGTCCGGATTCTTTCTATTGCAACAAGACCGGACTGCATTACACCAGCGATTGTTACACTGCTTTCTGAATTAAATGCCATAAAACCGGTCTGGGTTGAACTGGGACTTCAGACAATCCATGAAAGCAGCGCCCGCTATATCCGCCGCGGCTACAGTCTTTCTGTATTTGATGATGCCATGAAAATGCTGTCTGATGCCGGAATTGAAACAATTGTGCATATGATTCTCGGACTGCCCTCTGAATCGCAGAAAATGATGTTACAGACCGCAGATTATATCGGACACAGCGGAGCCTCCGGCATTAAACTCCAGCTGTTACATATTCTTTCCGGCACAGACCTTGCACGCGATTATGAAGAAAAGCTTTTTACCGTCATGACGGAAGACGAATATCTTGATTGCCTTGGGAAAATTTTAGAGATTCTTCCGCCGGATATGGTAATTCACCGGCTGACGGGTGACGGTGCAAAAAAAATGCTGAAAGCTCCTTTATGGAGTGCCAACAAAAAACAGGTAATGAACCGGATGAACCGGTATTTTAAAGAGAATAACATTTGTCAAGGACGGTTATATCAATGAATACAGAAGCAACTACTTTATACAAATTAATGGTTTTATATATGTTAAGTAAAGTGAATTTTCCACTTTCCAACAGCCAGATTGCTGATTTTATGCTGGATAAACAATATACAACCTATTTTACATTGCAGGAAGTTTTAAACTCCCTTGCAGATGATGGCTTTGTTAATGTCCTGACATACCGAAGCAGCACCCAGTACCGGCTGACATCTTCCGGAAAAGACACCATTTCCTTTTTCAGCAACAAAATATCCAATGCAATCCGTGAAGAAATCGATGTGTATCTGACTGAAAATAAATACGAACTGCGCTGTGAAACCGGAACCCTCTCCGACTACTACCGTTCCACAAACGGCGACTACATCGTACACTGCATCGTAAAAGAAGGCGAAACCAACCTCATTGAGTTAAACATTGCTGTCCCGTTAGAAGAACAGGCCGATGCCATGTGTTCCAAATGGCGCGAAGGCAGTCAGGAAATCTACGATTTCATCATGCACAAGCTGATGTAAGTAACTAAAATTATATTTATAATAAAAGCCCGGCAGAATAAGTGAATGAAAAAATACTTATTCTGCCGGGCTTCCGCTTCCCTCTCGGGGTTTTCTATATGCCCTTGCTGAAGTCAAGTGCTAACGTTGAAGCAGGGGCATATAGAAAACCCAATCTATAGATACTGCTCAATCGTTTCCCACAGCTCCGGGATTCCCTGCTTCGTCTGTGATGAAACAGGAATTAATATATCATCTTTTTCAAGTCCAAGTCCTGTGCGGACAGCTTTAACATGCTTTGGAATCTGGCTGCGCTTTAATTTATCCAGCTTTGTTGCAATAATGACCGGGTGGTATCCATTTGCAACAATCCAGTCATACATCATTTTATCGTTGGCTGACGGGTCATGACGGATATCAATCAGCAGAAAGACCTGACGAAGCTGTTTGGACACTTTCAGATACTTTTCTACCATTTTACCCCATTTTGCTTTTACCTGCTGATTGGCATTGGCATAGCCGTAGCCCGGTAAATCCACCAAAAACATTGCATCATTGATATTATAATAATTGATTGTCTGTGTCTTACCCGGCTGTGAAGAGGTTCTGGCATAAGACTTACGGTTCATCAACGCATTGATGAGTGAAGATTTTCCCACGTTGGATTTTCCCGCAAATGCCACCTCCGGCAGTTCAGTTTGTGGAATTGCGCTTGTAACACCAATGACAATATCCAGATTTACTTTTTTGATAACCATACAACTCTCCATTCTGCTGACATCTCGTGCCATACATTTTCACTATTTATCCTGATTCCCGGAAACCAGTGCATGCTCAAGTACCTGTTTCATTTCCGAAACAAAAACAATCTCCATGCCGCCTGTAATTTCTTCATCAAATTCTTCCACGTCACTTCTGTTTTCGGACGGAACAAGGACTTTTTTCATGCCTGCCGTCTTTGCCGCGAGCAGTTTTTCCTTTAATCCGCCAATCGGAAGCACTCTGCCGCGGAGTGTCACTTCCCCGGTCATTGCAACATCGGCATGAACCGGAATTCCTGTCACTGCAGAAAGCATCGCCGTTGTCATTGTTACACCGGCTGACGGACCATCCTTTGGCACTGCGCCTTCCGGAATATGTAAATGAATACTGTGTGTATCAAAATATTCCTGTTCGACCTTATACTTCCTGCCTGATGTAATGGAGCGCACATAAGTCAGAGCAATCCGTGCGGATTCCTGCATGACATCACCCATTTGTCCGGTGAGAATCAGTTCACCCTTACCCGGCATAGTATTGACTTCAATTTCTAACGTATCCCCGCCGACACTTGTCCATGCCAGCCCACGCACAATACCGACTTCATTCTTTTTATGGATATTCTCCGGCTTAAATTTTACTTTTCCTAAGAAATCCTTTAAATTCTTATCTGTAATGCGGATACTCTTTACTTCTTCATTCAATTCTCCGTTGCCGTGATAGAGCTGGCGCACTGCCTTGCGGCATACCTTTGCGATTTCACGCTCTAAGCTTCGCACACCGGCTTCCCTTGTATATCCGTCAATCATGCTTTCAAGCGCCTTATCGGAGAATTTCAGCTGTTTTGCCATCAGTCCGTTTTTCTCAAGCTGCTTTGGCACTAAATGTTCTTTTGCAATGTGCAGCTTTTCATTTTTGGTATATGAGCTGACCTCAATAATCTCCATTCGGTCTAAAAGCGGTTTGCTGACAGTTGATAAATCATTTGCCGTTGCAATAAAAAGCACCTGTGAAAGGTCTGTCGGCAGTTCAATATAGTGATCGACGAAATGGCTGTTCTGCTCGCTGTCTAATACCTCCAACAGCGCTGAAGCCGTATCGCCCTTATAATCACTGCTGATTTTATCAATTTCATCTAACAGCATAAGCGGATTTTTCACGCCTGCCGCTTTAAATGCCGTAATAATTCTGCCCGGCATTGCACCAACATAAGTCTTTCTGTGTCCGCGGATTTCTGCTTCATCACGTACACCACCCAGACAGATACGCACATATTTTTTATTCAGTGCTTTTGCCACAGAACGCGCAATTGAAGTTTTTCCCGTTCCCGGAGGTCCTACAAGACAAAGAATCGGTGCATCACCCTTGCTTGTAATATTACGGACTGCGAGCGATTCTAAAATACGCTCTTTGATTTTTTTCATGCCATAGTGATCTTCATCCAACACTTGTGCTGCAGCATCTAAATCACGGTTATCCTCTGACATCTTATCCCACGGCATTTCAAGCAGCGTTTCGATATAACCGCGCTCCACGTTCGCTTCTGCTGACCCCTGGCTTAATATTTTATAACGCTTGATTTCCTTGCGGATTTTTTCTTTAATTTCCGCAGCTGCTTCCAGTTCTTTTACTGCATCACAAAATTCTTCAATTTCAGAACCGTCATCTTCGCCGTCTAATTCTTCATTTAAGACTTTTAACTGCTCTCTTAAAATATACTCTTTCTGGTGTTTATCTACTTTTTCTTTGACTTTTTCAGAAAGCTCTTCTTTAATTCTGCTGACATTCGTATCTTCGATCAAGAGTTTGCCCGCATATTCATACATTTCTTCCAAAGAATCCAGTTCCAGCATATGCTGGCGTTCCCTGTACTCCATCGGATAGTCGATTGTAAACCGTTCCAGCAGTTTTCTGGCACTGTTCATACCCAGCCATTGCTTTAAAATGTCACGGCTCATCCTTGGATTGGCAAGTGCGTACTGACGAATCAGTTCTCTTAACCCCGTAAGCATGGCTTTATTGAGTGTCGGGTCTAATTCCTGCGGCGGCTGCTCATTTATTGCAACCTCTGCCACAAGCATTCCATCCGCCTGCGTAACACCTTCAAGCGTACCCTTCTTCACACCTTCTACCAGAACACGCACTACGCTGTTTGGCAGCTTTATGAGCTGTTTAATCTTTACCAGTGTACCTACATGATATAAATCTTCGTATTCCGGGTCAGAAACTTCCGGGTCAACCTGTGTTGCCAGAAAAATTTTCTGGTCTTTTTCCATTGCCTTTTCTACTGCATGAATTGATTTTTTTCTGCTTATATCAAAATGTATGACCATGTCCGGCAACACGGTCATACCTCTTAATGCAATCAATGGCAAATTTATATTTTTCATTTCCATATAAACCTAACCTTTTAGTTTTTTACATTGCAACATTTTCTGAGCGGTACTCAATCAAAGGCTTTGCTGTTCCATCTACGGCATCCTTTGTAATTACACATTTTGCAATCGTATCATCTGACGGAATTTCGTACATCACTTCATTCATAACTGCCTCTAAGATAGAACGAAGGCCACGGGCACCCGTCTTTCTTTCAAAACTCTTTTTAGCGACTTCTTCAACCGCTTCGTCTGTAAATTCCAGTTCTACCTCATCTAAAGAGAACAATGCCTGATACTGCTTTAAAATCGCATTTTTCGGTTCCTTTAAAATTCTTACCAGTGCAGCTTCATCTAAGGAATCCAATGCAACAACCACCGGCACACGACCTACAAATTCAGGAATCAGTCCGAATTTAATCAGGTCCTGCGGAAGTACCTTATGGAACATCTCACCGACTTCTGCTTCAATCTTTTCATGGACATCCGCATTAAATCCGATAGAACTCTTATCCATACGGGATTCGATAATCTTTTCAAGACCGTCAAATGCACCACCGCAGATAAATAAAATATTGGTTGTATCAATTGGAATCAGTTCCTGCTGTGGGTGTTTTCTTCCTCCCTGTGGTGGAACGGAAGCCACCGTACCCTCTAAAATTTTAAGAAGTGCCTGCTGTACACCTTCGCCCGATACATCTCTTGTAATGGATACATTTTCTGATTTCTTTGTAATCTTATCTATTTCATCAATATAAATAATACCATATTGTGCTTTTTCGATATCATAATCTGCTGCCTGAATCAGCTTTAATAAAATATTTTCTACATCTTCACCGACATACCCCGCCTCTGTCAGTGTGGTTGCATCTGCAATTGCAAACGGCACATTTAAAAGTCTTGCCAGATTCTGAGCAAGAAATGTCTTACCGGAACCTGTCGGACCCAGCATTAAAATATTACTTTTCTGTAATTCTACATCAACGTCTTTCCCTGATAAAATTCTCTTGTAATGATTATAAACCGCTACCGCCAGTACTTTCTTTGCCTCGTCCTGTCCGATAACATAGTCATCTAAAAATTCTTTTATTTCTTTTGGCTTTAACAGATTAATTTCCATATCTTCTGCCGGATTGCCGTCATCTTCTTCTTCAAATTCTTCATCAAGAATATCACTGCAAATACTTACACACTGGTCACAAATGTAAATTCCGTTCGGACCGGATATCAGCTTTTTTACCTGATCCTGTGACTTATTGCAAAATGAACATCTCAACTTTTCATCTATACCTCTGCCTGCCATGAAATCCTCCAACAATAATAATGTAATTTATAAAAGGACTGTTGCGAAAAGCAACAGTCCCGTCATTTAAAACTATCTCTTTTCAACTACGCTGTCAATAAGACCATAAGCTACAGCTTCCTGTGCTGTCATATAGTTATCACGCTCTGTATCACGAGATATTTCTTCTACTGACTTGCCAGTATTGGCTGCCAGAATTTCATTCAACCGATTTCTAGTCTTTAAAATATTTTCTGCAACAATTCTGATTTCTGTTTCCTGTCCTCTGGCACCGCCTGAAGGCTGATGAATCATAATTTCAGAATTCGGGAGAGCAAGTCTTTTGCCCTTTGCACCGCCCGCAAGCAAAAATGCACCCATGCTTGCTGCAAGTCCCATGCACATCGTAGATACATCACACTTAATATACTGCATTGTATCATAAATTGCAAATCCGGCAGATACAGAACCACCCGGACTGTTAATGTAAAGGTGAATATCCTTGCTTGGATCTTCTGCCTCTAAAAATAACATCTGTGCAATAACAATATTTGCAGATACATCTGTCACTTCTTCTCCTAAGAAGATAATTCTGTCTTTTAAAAGTCTTGAATAAATATCATATGACCGTTCTCCACGGCTGGTCTGTTCAACGACATAAGGCACTAAACTCATAATTTCTGTCCTTTCTTACGCGAAAATTACTTTTCTACAGTTGAATTTACGATAAGGTCTACTGCCTTCTGGATAGCAATATCACTTCTGATCTGCTTTCCTTCAAATTCTCCCATAAATTCTTTAATCTGTGAAAGTTCCATCTTATACATATCAGCCATCTTCTGAAGCTCTGCATCGAATTCTTCATCGGATACCTGAATATCTTCTGCCTTTGCAACTGCTTCAAGTACCAGTCTTGTCTGGATTCTCTTAACAGCTTCCGGCTTCATTTCTTCTACAATCTTATCTGCTGTCATACCTGTGTACTGGAAGTACTGGTCGATAGATAAGCCCTGCTGCTGTAATCTCTGTGCAAAGTCTTCTACCATTCTGTTTACCTGTGTATTAATCATAGCTTCCGGAATGTCCATCTTAGATGTTTCTACAATCTTAGCGATTGCTTCGTCTTCCTTCTTAGCCTTTGCTTCATTTTCCTTGCGAACGGAAATTGTCTTCTTTAAGTCTTCCTTGTATTCAGCAAGTGTATCGAAATCTGATACATCCTGTGCAAAATCATCATCTAATTCAGGAAGCTGCTTTTCCTTGATTTCCTTTACGGATACCTTGAATGTAGCCGGCTTGCCCTTTAATTCTTCTGCATGATATTCTTCCGGGAATGTTACGTTGATTTCTTTTTCTTCGCCAATGTTCATGCCGATTAACTGTTCTTCAAAGTTGTCGATGAATGAATGAGAACCGATTGTTAAAGGATAGTTTTCACCCTTTCCGCCTTCAAATGCAACACCGTCAACAAAACCTTCAAAGTCAATAACAGTCATATCGCCATCTTTAACAGCTCTGTCTTCTACTGTTACTGTTCTTGAGTTCTGTTCCTGAACCTTCTTTAATTCTTCTTCTACGTCTGCATCTGTTACTTCCGTATCAGCCTTTTCTACTTCAACACCCTTGTATGTGCCAAGTTCTACTTCCGGCTTTACAGCTACTTCTGCTGCGAAGATGAATGGCTTGCCTTTTTCTAACTGTACAACAGAAATCTTAGGCTGTGAAACGATTTCTAACTTGCTTTCTTCAGCTGCTGTGGCATATGCTTCAGGAATGATAGCGTTTGCTGCATCTTCGTAGAATACTTCTGCACCATACATCTGCTCAATCATCTTACGAGGTGCCTTACCTTTTCTGAAACCCGGGATAGAAATCTTGTTCTTATCTTTATTATAAGCCTTATTTAAACCTGCTTCAAACTCCTCTGCTGTTGACTCGATTACGAGTTTGACCATGTTCTTTTCTTCCATCTGTTCTACTTTAAAACTCATTGTTACTATTTCCTCCTTAAAGATATATGTAAATTTTTCTAGCGTACAACGTACATATTAGGCATTATAACATAACTTTTTTTACTTTGCCAGTAAAATTTTTCTTCAATTTATTTATTTTTTATTTCACGAACCGCCTGTGTTTATGTTATAGTAAGAATACTATCAAATCTGTCCGGATGACAGATAAAAAAAATGGGAATGGGGATTTATATGAATGAGATAAAAGAAAAATCAGTTGAAGTTTCCCGCACAGAGGTTTCACATTTACTATGTAACCGTGATATGAACGGTGCTGGAAGACTTTTTGGCGGACAGCTTTTAATGTGGATTGACGAAGTTGCAGGCATTGTTGCCAAACGCCACTGCGAATGTAACGTTACCACGGCAAGCATTGACAACTTACAATTTAAGGAAGCATGTTATCTGGGCGATGTCATCGTTTTAATCGGCTATCTGACCCATGTGGGCAATTCTTCCATGGAAGTACGCATTGACACCTACGTGGAAAAGAAAAACGGCAAACGTTATCCTGTCAACCGCGCCTTCTTTATTATGGTTGCCCTTGATGAAAACGACCATCCTGTCCGCGTTCCGCGACTGTCAGTTTCTTCCATTGAAGAACAGGCAAAATGGGAGGCTGCCGAACGCCGCGTTGCACTGCGCAAAACCCGGCGCGAAGAAGGCTTTTAAACTCTTATACAACATAAAGAAATGCCACAGCATTTCACGGTGATTCAAGGCTTGAATTTCCGTGGAAACTGTGGCTTTTCTTTTTTTGTCACCGGCACAATCTTCTTTTTACTGACAGATTACTTGCCCTGTGACATCTGCTCTTCCTGTCTTTTAATCATCTTCTTAACCATGTTACCGCCGACAGAACCTGCTTCTGCTGATGTTAAATCACCGTTGTAACCTTCTTTTAAGTTTACACCGATTTCTGATGCAACTTCCATCTTAAATCTGTCAAGTGCATCCTGTGCTTCCTTCTTTGTTTTTGAATTAGAATTAGAGTTTGTCATAATACTGCACCTCCATAATATTTGTTTTAGATAAGAACTTTTTTCGTTGCTTATCTTGGTATTAGTATGTGCAGCCGTAAATCAATTATTATGACAATTTTTGTAAAAACTACGGCAGATAGTTTTTATAAATTTCAAAATCATCAAAAATGACGTGCCATTTGTAGGATGCTCCGGCTGTCAATGCAACATAGTGATGACCGTTCTTTTGTGCATAGCTTACAAGGCAGTTTCCCGCCTCCTGCGTATATCCTGTCTTTCCTGCCATGATGGTCACATTCTCGACTTCATTACCATACATTCTGCTAAACATCGTGCTGGAAAGCTTAATCCCTTCCGGGTGCTGAGCCGTCGGTGTCGTGGTATACTGGTACGTTGAAAGCACCTCTGCACATGTCGGATTCTGCATTGCATACTGCATAATCATTGCCATTTCAACCGGTGTTGTATACTGCTGTTCGTCATACAGCCCCGATGCATTCATAAAATGTGTATTTTTTAAGCCGATTTCACTGCATTTCTGATTCATTAAATCCGCAAATGCTTCTTCTGAACCGGCTGTCATAATCGAAAGGGCTACCGCCGCATCTGCACCTGACGGCAGTACAAGTCCATACAGATAATCCTTTGCCGTAACCATTTCACCCGGATCAAATCCCGCCCGGGATGCCTGCTCACGCACCAGCGGATCCAGCAGCTCATACGACAGCGCATAGGTCCGGTTTAAATCCTGAAGCCGCTCTACCGCAACAATCAGTGTCATGACCTTTGTCATGGAAGCCGGATAAATCTTTTCGTTGTATCCCCTTCCTGCAATTACCTGACTGTTTTCTACGTCGAGTAATGCAACATACGGACTTTTGACTTCTTCCGAAACGATTTCTTTATAATTTTCACTGACGGACGGATATTTAAATTTCTGTTCTGGTTCTGAAATCTGTGCCAGTGCCTGCATGGCATCCTGCGCCATCTGCTGTGAATCAAGACCATCTGCCTGTCCACCGCCTTCGCCACGGGTTGTATACAAAATACAGCATACTGCAACTACGATGGCAACAGCCGTCGTTATCGCACCCTTTATCATTTTTAAACGCTTCTGCCGTCTGCGCTTCATCTGCCTGGCATGACTTCTTCTCTCTCTATCCGCTCTTTTGGCTCTTTCGTAACTGTCTAAGTATTCATTTCCCATGATTTTTCCAGCCTACTTTTCCAGATACTGCACAGATAGTCCGATTTCCTGTGCTTTTTCTTCACTTATCAGCAGTCTGACAAGTTCAAGTCCGAGTTCAATAGAAGCCCCCATGCCTCTTGCCGTTGTAATATTGCCGTCCGTCACCACTTTTACCGGTGCTGTAAGCACTTCTGCACCTGTCAGGTCCTTTTCATATCCCGGAAATGCTGTTGCCTTCTTTCCGTTTAATATGCCAAGGTGTCCTAAAATACTTGGTGCTGCACAGATTGCAGCAATCCGTCCGCCTTCTGCGTGGTGCCTTTCAAGCAGTTCCAAAAGCGGCTTACATTCATTATACTGCTTATGTCCGGGACCTCCCGGCAAGAATAAAACGTCTTCTTTACGAACCGGCTGAGCCTTAAATAATGTATCCGCCTTTATCGTAATATTCTGAGCTGAACATACTTGTTCATTTCCGGTAATGGATACCGTTTCCACTTCAATACCCGCTCTCCTTAAAATATCAATAACCGCCAATGCTTCCACTGTTTCAAACCCATCTGTTAAAAATGTATATACCTTCATCCTTTTCCTTCCTTATCTATGCTTACAAATCCACTGGTATAAATCCTCAAATACATCTTCCTGTATCAGTTCATTGTGCAGCTCATGTCTGCAATCCTCATACAGCCGCAATTCCACATCGTAAAAATGCCTGCTGTAAGTCACAAACAGCTTTTTGACATCTCTGCCGTAACCGCCCACCGGGTCTTTTGTCCCTGCTGCCAGTATCACCGGAAGATTTCTTGGTACTTTACGGATATTGGATACTTTCTTTACATAGGCAATCGTATCCAACAGTCCAAGATATCCGTTTACCGTAAACAGATAGCTGCATTTTTCATCTGCCACGTATTCTTTAATCACCTCGGCATTGCCACACACCCAGTCTTTATCCGTTATCGGATTGACAACTCTTGCATTGTAACTGCCAAACATCAGATGATTTAAAAACGGACTGCGGTAACGCTCACCCTTAATCAGTCTTACCAGTTTTGCCAGCAAAATTCCCGATTTTACAACAATATCGGGCTGATTGCCTGTACCAAGCAGCAATACACCGTTTAATTCATATCCGTATTCCGTAATATATCTTCGTGACAAAAATGATCCCATGCTGTGCCCAAGCAGAAAAT
>ERZ835541.2831-NODE-2831-length-13156-cov-3.093428_pt1 | contig 13156 bp, 12 predicted proteins | sample MGYA00519945_ERZ835541 | MGnify/ENA primary metagenome ERZ835541 (study PRJEB31850, sample SAMEA3708780) | human gut metagenome | biome: human gut; feature: human-associated habitat; material: faeces | place: China | collected 2014 ...
GAAGCCGACGCGGTGGAGCCTCGTCTGGGCCTCCTCCGCACGGTGTTCGTCCAGCTCCATGCCGTAGGTGTAGCAGTTGTTGCCGTCGGCAAGCTGCCGAAGCGCCTTGCCGCAGCCACAGCACGGGTCGAGCAGATTCGTCGTCACGCCCTCCGGAAACGCGATCCCGCGCAGAATGTGCGTGATATTTTCCGGGTCTGTCGGGTAATAACCCATGCGGACATGATTCATCAGCCGCCCGATCACCGCCGCGTTGACGGTGTCCGTCTGCGGAAGAGATTTTGCAAAGCCGGTCAGGACTTCATATACAGGCTTGTACGCTCTGGACATAAGATCAAAGCGGCCCAGTCCCGCTTGAAGCTGCCCGGCTTTTCCTGCCAGCGCGGATTCCTCCAATTCCAGAAGATTCCGCTGTGCATCGCCGAGCGCCGCAAGAAGCGCGTCCCGCGTTTTCTGCAATTCCAGATAGTACGCATACGCGCGCTGCGGCTGCGCCGTGCGGTATTTCTCCACACCGGCGCGGCATTTAAGCAGGCGCTGGCTGCCGCGCAGAATGGCTTCTGCCGTCTGCCGAAGCTGTTCCAAGGCATAAAAGGAGCATTTGGACTCCTTCTGCAATTCCTGTTCCATCCTGTGACCTCACGCCGCGGGCTGGATGCTCTCAGCCGCAAAGTCAAAGACCGGCGCGTTTTCCTCCGGCGTACCGGGGAGAATGCGCAGCGTGTAGCCTTTGCTTCGCAGCAGCTTGAACGTACTAACCATGCGCTGAAGCTCAAAATCATCCGCTTCATTTGCATCGTTCGCGCAGGCGGCTTTTTCCGCCGCCTGCTGTGCAAGCACCTCCTGCACAATTTTTGCGATGTTTGCCTTTGTTTCAGCATCTTCCGGTGTGTCAGACGGTTCTTCCGATTCCGTGCGCGGCTTCTCAAACCTGCCCTGCGGTCGGCTTGCCGTCAGGCGCAGCCAGAATGTACGAAGATTTGAAAGAAGCAATGTCAAGAGCATCCCACGCGGCTTCGGTGTCAGATGCACGATTTCCTCCGCGTCCGCTTCGCCGATCTCGCTGACCGCCACGGTCAGGCTGGGAGCCTTGACATAGTTGGCGGAGAAGAAACGGGAAACGGCGGCGCTTTCCGAGATCATGGCCTCGCCACAGCTGACGCGCTGCGCCAGAAGCCTCCGGCAGATGACCGTGCCGCATTCCAGCTCGGTCACATCCACGATATCCGCGGAAACCTCGCCGGCAGTAATAAAACCTCGGGCGGAAATATACTTCGCTTTCAAGCCGTTCGTGACGTGCAGATGCCCGTGGACGATCACATCGTCCGTGACAAGCGTTTCATAGTTGTACGTCGCACCGGCGGGGATATAGACTGTCTTCATGCTCAAAAATCCTTTCTTTTTACGCTGCCTTCTGTTCTTCCTTGAGCCGTACCGGGAGGACAATGGCGGAGCTGTTGCCCGCCACGAGCAAGATCGCGCCCAGCGGGCTGGTCAGCCGCATCGTCACTAGGTCCTGCTTTTCAAACTGCGTGAGCGCATCCAGCATGAATCTTGCGTCAAAGCCAAAGATGATGCTGCTTTCTGCGCTGATGGAAACCGCCGCTTTGTAGAGGCAGTCCTTCGCACGCAAGTTCAGCAAGCCATTCTCAAACCGGACATAAGGCTTGTCTGCCTTTCCGACGCAGGCCAGCAGATATTTGAGTGCCTGCACAAAGTCTTTCCGATGGAAGCAGAATTCCTCATTCCACTTCTGCGGAACAACGCTTTCATAGGTGATAGGCGTGACATTCAGGATACGTTTCGCAAGTAGGCAAACGTGTTCATTCTGGAACAGGACCCAGTTATCTGCCACGCTGATCTGTATATCCGCATCGCCAAACGCCTTGAGCTGTTCCAGTGCCGAAACGCCGACAAGAAACGGCGTTTCAACGTCCAAACCGCCGTCATCACAACAGGCCGCGCGATGACCTTCCACCGCCCAGATATGCTTGTTCTGGAACAACACGCCCTGATATTCCAGTCTGGAACCGCGCGGATTGACAGCATACTTCACCTGTTTGACGCAGGCGAGAATTTTTGCCGCGTTTGCCGTATAGCTTTGCTTGGCTTCAAACTCCGGCCATGTGGGGCATTCCTCAGCTTCATAAACTGGGAACTTGCCGCCCTTGTCTCCGCAGCGCATGGTTATGATCTGTGATTTCCTTTGGCCGGACAGCTCCAATTCCAGCTGTCCCGTAAAATAACGGCACACCTTCTGGACACCGGCACTGTTCCAAAACACGAACGCAAAGTCGTCGCCGCTTGCGGGGATCGTCACGGACAGCCGTGTACCAAAGTCCGTTGCAGAGAGCGTACAGTGATCCGCTGTAAATTCCGCCTTGATCTCCTGCAGGACTTTGACCGGACTTTTTGCCGGAATGTCCATCAATGCTGTCATCGCTTTATAAAAGGCTGCTGCGTCTACGGAACTTCTCATGCTGCTTTCCTCCTTGTTTTCTGTAAGGTGGCACGCATATTGACAGAGCCCGTTGCAAACGTGATCTGCCGCACGCGCGTTTCTCCGACGGTCAGGATGTTGTAGATCATGTCCACGACGGCGGTGGCCGCTGTGATGTTGGCGGCGATGCTCTGCGGCGCAGAAACAGACGCCTCGGCGCAGCTCAGCTCCGTCGGGAATTTGTCTGTGTCCTGCAAGACCTCCGGGAATGCCGCGCCGACGGGACGGTAGAACGTGCGCCCGCCGCTGCGGATGCCGCAGACGATCTGCCCGGTGTGCATGCCGTTGCCGCTGTCGATGTAGATAAGATCATCCAGCTTGTAAAAGACTTCGTGGCAGAGCTTTCGGCTCTTGTTGTTGTCCACCGCGCCGATGAGGATCACCAGTTCCTTGACGGTTGGCGAATTCCGGTACGGCCCGGTCGGGAACGTCCGTGCCCGCAGCATGGAAAGAAGCCGCTCGCCGGACTCGATGAATTCCGGCACATACTCCGTTTCCATCCCGAACACGGAGGAATACCGCTCGGCCAGCACCTTTGCCTTGTTTTCGCCTAAATCCGCCGGTGTGAAGTTCTGGCGCACAAGGTTCTTTTCTTCCACGATATCCCCGTCACAGATGATAAAGCGGACGGGCCGGTCCAGCGCATACAAAAGCCGGTACAGATGCGGCGCGATATGCCCGCCGGTGCCTCCGGCTCCCAGCATGACGATCTTCACTGGTCGGTTTTCCGCAAACTTCATCCCGCACCTCCAAGCAATCCGCCCAGGAACGAGCGCACGCCCGCGAAATGTGCGGACGGCGCTTCCGGAAGTTCTGGGAGTTGATGGATGACCTTGCCGCTCCATCCCGCGGGAAAGCCGCTGTCCACTCCTTCAAGCACCAAGCTGGGCTCGATGGGGACAAAACTGCCGCCGCAGGAAATGCGGGCGGAGATCTCCGGGAAGAAGCGATCCAGACGGCCGATCACGAGATACAGCCGCGTGCCGCGCTCGTCCTGATCGTCGATAGCAGAAAAGATCGCCTTCATGCTGTTGTGGGAGTGGATATCCGCGTAGTACAGATACCGCGTATCGTCCGGAAGGTCTTCATCCGTCAGCCGAACCGTTACGCTGTCTTTGGTGGCGCGCTGCTTCGGGACGAACGGGATGAATTTCTGTTCCTCCCGATCCCAGTAGATGCGGACAAGCGCCTCAAACTCTGCACCCGATTCCATCTGGCTTCTGAAAAAGCCGATGATGGCGCGCAGCAGCTCCTGCGGGATGCGAGGAAGAGCCGGGCGAAAGCCGGCTCTTACCTCTGAAAACTCCGTGATCTTGTGCTTGGGCGCGATAAACTCGCCGAGCTCGCTCCGGCGCATCTCATACGTCTGCCCGTCCCGCGAGGGGATGAGGCAGATGACCTTGTTGGACGCGCGTGCGGCCTCCAGCGTCGGGAACACGCCCTTGTAGTCCGCGATGCCCTTCTTCTGCATCCGGATCTGCGGCTTTACGACGCACTCCGGGTCCTTGACCTTGCCTTTTTTCAGGCTGTCCAGAAATGCCTTGGATTTCTCAATCTCCGCTTTCATGGCCGCGATGGTGTCCGGCTTGGGCGCGGGGATGGTCTTCGTAATATCTCCGTACCGTACCTGCCATGTGACAGCCGACGCATCCTCCAATTCGGGGAAATCGTCTGCTTTCTGGATACGCAGGGCCTCGAAGGTCATGTCTGCATCCGTGATCTGCTCTCTGGCGCCGCCGTACTGAAAAACGGGCGGCTTATCAAAGAGCGACAGTTGTGTTTTGGGTCTCGGCTTTATGCTTTTGACCGGGGCTGCTTCTGGGATGGGGTCACTTTCCGCGCTTGTAAACGCCGAAAAGAGTTCCAGCGGCTGCTTTTCTTCTGCCGGTACTTCCTGCGTCTTTGCAGGGAGCGTCTGTTCCGGCTCGGGCTGTACTTCTGCCGTCTCCATCTGAACCTGTTCCGGCTCAGGCTGAGACTTGACTTCTTCTGCCAACGTTGGCGCGGGAGGAGGCGGCGCGGGTTCATCCGAACCGCTGCCGAAGATCTTATCTACGTCAAACTCCTCATCATCGCCCAGTAAGGCAAAGCCGTCAAATACGTTTTCTGTGTCTGTCATGCTGTGTCTCCTTTCATTTTTTGTGTCCGGACGCAAAAAGACCGCAACTGCCAAACGGCAATTACGGTCTTATGAGTCCATTATTTCATTCCATGTCCTGCGCGCGGAACCGGGGGCATACCTGTCCCCAAGTCTTCACCTCCGCCCTGAAATAGCTCCGCCCTTCATCTGCTCTGACCTGGAATACAGGAGTATTGTAGCATAAAAGCGTTCCCGGAAAAACTTGTGAAGTGTTAAAGATGCGCTTGTATCTTCGAGATCCGTGCCTTCGGTCTTTTATAAAAAGAGAAGAATGCTCTGTGCATGTGGAAACTGTTTTTTATTTGCTGCGGCGCAGTTTTTGCGCAGCAATGCTTTTATTCTTGCCAATAGCATCTGCGGCAATAGACTCAGAAAAGCAGAAAACAGCTGGTATAGGTCATGGTATCGGCGCCGTAGTAGTATGGAAGATCGTTAGTTTTGCAGACCTCCAGTACCAGCACACCGTAAGCCTCCATGGACGAAACCATCTTCTCCGGGAAACGGCAGGGCGCATCTGGATAGGTACAGTCCCTGCAGCGCGTGCAGCAGCCCGCACCCAGCGGCAGAAGCTTCGGATAAAGCGGCCGGAGCGCCTCGTGCATGGCGTCAAAATGCTGCTTATGCTGCTGCTCGATGGCCTGAATTCCCTCAAAATCGAAGCTGTCTTCAATCGCGCCTGTCGTCTGGACGAGAAGACCGGTCGAGTAGCCAGACAACTGTGTGCGGCACTGTTCTAAATTGCCGCAGCCCGGCGGGCAGCTCCAGCGCTTGCCGTACTGACCGCAAGTATTTTCCTTACACATATCGCGCACGGCCTGCTTGAGTTCAATGCTCGCCGGATCTAAGGGCGCGGACGCGGTAAAACCGCAGGACTTGGCGAGCGCAAGAAGTTCAGTCTGTGTCATCGTCATCCTCCTCTTCAAAGCTCAAAGCGTCTACAAACCGATCCTGAAAGTCAGGCTTCGACGCCAGCTCCAAAAACTCTGTTTCGGCAGCGAGGCGTTTGCTTCGCTCAAATTCTGCGCGGGAAAGCGCACAGCGCTGCGCACCGTCTCCAGCGGCATTTCCGATGCCGCGGATGCGGCCAAGCAGCTGCACCGGGATCATTCCGATACGGCAGGCGGAAACCGGGGCAAGATAATTTCCAAACGCGCCGGCGAGTAAAACCTGCTGAATATCCCCGGTCCGAACGCCCAGATGGCTGCACAGCAGTTCAATGCCCGCGCGGATGGCGGCCTTGGCCAGCTGCACCTCACGGATATCCTTCTGTGTCAGAAAAACATCTGTACCGGGGAGCGTATAACGCTCGCCGCAGGTAAGCTTTCCGGACTCGTCTATGATGTTCAGTTCCAGCAATACCGCGACCAGGTCGAGAAGCCCGGAGCCGCAGAGCCCGATGGCCGGTGCATCATCCACAGTATGGAAAAGCACGGTACCGTTTTCCTGTCGGACGTGGTCGACCGCGCCGGATGCGCCGCGCATGCCGCAGGTGATCTTTGCGCCCTCAAAGGCAGGACCAGCCGCCGTTGAACACGCCGCACGTCGCGCCTGGCTGCCGAGAACCATCTCGCCATTTGTGCCAATATCGATCAGAAGTGTCAGCTCGCTGATTTGGTCAAACCGAGCCGCGCACAGACAGCCGACCGTGTCCGCGCCGACAAAGCCCGCGATATTCGGAAGCACGCGCAGGATCGCGCCTGCGCAGCAAGGAAGCTCCGGGATCCCGCGCCGCTCGATGGCAATGCAGCTTGCGGGCATATAAGGCGGCGTGATCAGAGGCTTTGTGTCAAAGCCCAGCAGCAAATGGTGCATCGCCGTGTTTCCAACGATGCAGACCATGCCGATCTGTGAGGCAACGATTCCGGCGTCCTTCGTGCACTGCTCTGTAAGCGTCTCAAACGCTTCCCAGACGCATGCGGAAAGCGCCTGCGCACCGTGTGCCTGCGCGCACTCAATGCGCGAAATAACGTCCGCGCCATACTGCGTCTGCGGGTTCAGGCAGCTCTTCTGCGCCAGAAGCGCGCCGCTTACGCCATCGCGCAGGCAGCAGACGATCGTCGTTGTGCCAAGGTCGATGGCGAGTGCATATGCCGTCTGTCCGTCCGTTTCCAGCGTCTCAGACTGTCCGGCAGAGAGAATTTTAGCCGTATGGCGCGCGGGAAGCGTCAGGACAGCGCCCTGCGCAGCCTGCGTCTGGCAGGCGAGAACCTCTTTGCCGTTTACCAGAATACGGCATTTGCCGCAGCTTCCGTGTCCGCCGCAGGGCGCGTCGAGAAAAATACCGTTGTCCTCCAGCGCCTGCATCCAGCTTTTTTGAGAGTCTGTATGCAGCGCTTCCGGTTTGCCTGCAATGGTAAATATAATCTCACTCATAAAAAATCCCCTAAATCAGCAATACCCACAGGCAGATAATTCTTCGGCCTGTGGGTTTTGTACCGTCGGGCGCAGAAGCTGCGCCCGGCAGAATATTTGTGGAATATTCCGGCAGAGGGTGAAGGGATGAAAGAAGCCGGAATATTCAAATGGAGGACACCGGAGTCCTCTATGACTCCGGCACCCATGGCGAAGGAGGTATTTGCCAATCAGCGGACGGCTGTCAGCTTGCGCTGCGCTCCATGGCGAGCTTTTTCGCGGCCTGACCGGCGGAGGCCGCGTCGGGCGTATAGACGTCGGCGCCAATTTCATCGCAGAATTCCTGCGTGATGGGAGCACCGCCGACCATGATCTTAAAATCCTTGCGGCGCGGGCTCTTGTTGAGCGCGGCAACGACTTCCTTCATGGCGGGCATGGTGGTGGTCAGCAGCGCGGAAACGCCGACGACGGTGACGTCGGGGTCTTCAGCTGCCTGAACAAATTTTTCAATCGAAACGTCGATGCCGAGATCAATGACTTCGTAGCCGCTCGACTCGATCATCATAATGACAAGGTTCTTGCCGATGTCGTGCAGGTCTCCGTAAACGGTGCCCATGACCATTTTGCCGATCTTACCGTCGTTCTCGCCGCTGAGATGGGGCTTGAGCACGTCAACACCCTTCTTCATCGCGCGGGCAGCGACAAGCATTTCCGGAACGAAAATCTCGTTCTTCTTGAACTTTTCGCCGACAACGCTCATGGCGTCGATCATGCCGTGATTGAGCACGTCGAGGGGCGCGTCGCCTTCGTCGAGGCATTCCTGTACCAGATTGGGAACCAGCTTGGACTTGCCGTTTTCAACTGCTGCGGACAGTTCTTCAATTTTAGACATAATAATATCCCCCTGTTGAAAAAATAAAAGAATCAGATATTTTACCGGCGCAAATAGTTGGGAACTGCGCCGTAAAAAACGGAAACCTGCTTACGCCTGCTTGACCGGGCCAAATTTGCCTTCGCGGTAGGCGCTGATATATTCCATACAGTAGTCGTCCTGACCGAGCAGCGCTTCGGTCGCGTAGATCAGACCCATCATGTCGCGGTTCGTGGGATCGAGAATCGCGCTGTCAAGCCCCGCGTTCATTGCGAGAACGGTGAAGCCGAGATTGATCATCTTGCGCACCGGCAGATTGAAGGAAATGTTGCTGACGGCGGCCGTAATGTGGATGGTGGGGTACGCTTCGCGGACGGTGGAAATGACTTCTGTGTTCGTCTCGATGCCGTTTTCCGATGTGCAGAGCATCTCAACGAGCGGATCGATGTGAATGCGGCTGGGCGCAATGCCGTATTCCTTCGCCTTGGCCATGATCTTGTCAAATACCTTCAGACGATCGGCGGCGTTTTTAGGAATACCGGTATCGTCGCTCAGAAGGGCGATGACCTGCCAACCGGGATTTTCGGCCATGATGGGGAAAATCGCGTCCATTTTATGCCCTTCGCCAGAGACGGAGTTGAACAGCCCCGGCTTGTTGCAGAACTTGTACGCTTCGCTCAAAACCTTCGTGCTCGGGCTGTCGACCGAAATGGGAAGATCGGTCACAGACTGGATGCAGTCGATCATCCAACGGAGCGTTTCGACCTCCTGCGCCTCGGGAACGGACGCGCAGCAGTCGATAAACGTCGCGCCGGCCTCGGTCTGCGCGACGGCGCGCTGCTTGATAAAATCCGCGTCGCGGCGGGCAATGGCGTCTGCTACAGACGGAATGGAGCCGTTGATCTTTTCACCAATGATAATCATAAATTTCCTCCTGTCTCAGCCGTTCTTTGCCGGGAAATAGCGTTTGCTGCAATTGTCGATGGCCTCACTCAGCGCCTCGTAGACGCCGGGGAACGTGCTCATCGGAAGACCCTGCGATGCGTTCGGGATGAAGTAAAGCGTACCGCACTCGGCGCAGGCTCTGTCGACCTCGGCCTGCACGACTTCCTTCGTCCAGCCCTCGTAGTCGACCTTTGCGCTGTCGATATCGCCCATAAAGCTGATCTTGCCGCCGTACTTGCGGATAAGCTCCGGCACGTTGTTGGAGGTCATAACGCCCTGCCAGATATCGATGCCCATGTCGATCATATCCGGAACAAGCGTTGCCGCGTAGGAATCGGAATGGTGCGCGATGACCTGCACACCGTGGGATTTATAATAGCCGTAGATCTTCATAAAAGCTGGCTTGATAAACTCGCGGAACATATCCGGGGACAGGAAGGTCGAGATCTGGCTGCCCCAGTCGTCGTGGTGGAACAGTGCGTCGGGTTTGACGTATTTGCAGAGCTCTGCCGCGTAGTCCAGCTCGAACTGCGTGATGCAGTCGATCAGTTCGTGCATTTCGTCCGGATATTCATAGAAAGCGACGAGACACTCCTGCATGCTCATCAGATGGTGGCACATTTCAAAAACGCCGGGTGCATAGAACGCGGTCGCGAACTGCTCGTTCCGGTCGACCTTTTCCGCTTCGGCGATGAACGGCTCCCATTCTTTGGCGTCGTAGACGACCTGCGGCACCTTCACATAATCCTGCCAGTGCTCAATGTCCTTGACAACGATCTTGTCCGGCGTGTGAACCGGGAACGGGCCCGGCGTGCCGATGGGCCAGGAGCAGGTTTCGCCCCATGCGTTAACGACATTTTCCTCGCCGTATTTGGGATTACGGCTGCGTACACCGAAGGGCGTACCGAACAGAAGGGCAAATGCCTCATACTGGTTGACAAAGCGGTCGGGATGTCCGCCATGGATGGTTTCCAGAAGATTCTGGCGTTTGCTCAGCATAAAAAATCCCCCTTTTCAATGCTGTGTTTATATGGGTCAATGCCGGTTTTTCTTGAAATCCGGCACAACTTCCTCAATGGGCTTGAGCTTGAGCAGATCAACAAACGAGTACGACATCAGCATGAAAAGCCGCGTGTCGGGATCGTTCAGATCCGCGCCGATGATCTGGTTGATTTTATCCAGTCTCTGATAAAGCGTGTTGCGGTGGATAAAAAGATGTTTGGCTGTTGCTGTGGCGTTGAGACCGGTCGTCAGGTATTCGCGCAGCGTGATCAAGAGCTCTGTTTCATTCTTGCTGTCATAGAGCCAGAGCTGAACGAGCCCCGGATGGCACAGGTGCCGGCCGTTGATCTGGCTGGTTCCGTAGTGCATGAAATACGGCAGGACATAGTCTTCAAACCGGTAATACCAGAGGTCGGGCGCATAGAGCCGTCCCATTTCCAGTGCCGCCTCCGCTTCCTTGAAATAGGAGATCACGGTGCTGAAATCGAAGAACGTGTAGCTGATGCCGACGTGCAGCAGATGCTCGCGCAGAAACAGGATGAGATTCTGAATCATCGCGCCGCGGCTCAGCTGCGCTCTGTCTAAATTGATGATCGCTACAATTTTGTCATTGTATACGAACGCGAAGCTCTCAGAAAAGCTGCTTTCCACATTCATACAGATGCTGTGAAAAACAGAATTGGCTCTGTCCCAGCGGTTGATCTCAAAGACAAGGCAGAGGTAGTTGTCGGCGTTGAACCAGTGCATGCTCAGCAGGTACTGGTCGATCACGGCCTGTTCGATCTGCTCGTTGGACAGAAGTTTTTTGACGAATTCCTCGAACCGCAGGCTATGTCCATAGTGGAAACTGAACTGACAGAGCACGACGTGGATGCACTCGGCAAAATAGCTCAGCGCGCTCAAGGAAAGCCTCCGAAGCGGCGCGCGGATCTCCGGTATGGCCAGCGTGAAAATCGCGTTGCCGCGGCTCATATGCAGAAACTGCATGTTATAGGCCAAATAGTCGTCCGAGATAAAAAAGGCGTGGCTGCCTTCTGCCTGCACCTGATGCCCGGACTGCGCCTTGATAATGGATATCATCTCTTCCGGCAGCATCCGCTCCTGCGTCTGCTCGTGAAAGGACCACGCGATTTGCAGCGACGGGTCATACTTGCTGAGCAGGCAGAAATTCCGGTCGAGCACCAGCACCGGGTTTCCGAAAAACGATTCGCCGACCGCCGCCAGCTCCTGCAAAGAAGGTGAGCGTGCCAGCATGTCGCTCAGAGTCAACGCCCAATGCTGATAGTCATGGAAGATGCGACTGATACGGTTGAACCAGGTGTTGAAAGCCGCCCGCTTGACCGGGACGTCAATCACCAGCGCGTCCACATCGGACATGCGCAGAATGTTTTCATCCACTGTGCCCACGATAACAACAGACGTTCTCGGCGGCAAGGAAAAGTCTTCGCGCACCTGCCGCGCGGGAATGACATAGCACAGATTCCGACTCACGGACTCGTCCTTCGACCAGAGCGCCGCGGCGTTCAGCTGGGGCTGATGGATGGAAAAGGAATTGGCGGAAACGATATGTGCGCTCTGCATATCCAGTGCAGAAAGAACCGTGTCCAGACTGATATTCAATGGTGATTCCTCCCGTTATTTTCTGGGTGCCGCACGAGAAACCTCTCCACAACACCAAGTATAGCATAGCACATTCATTTGTCCAGAGGTAGAAAAACCGTTTGTTTTCCCGATGTTTTTTCTGAATCCGCCTGTTTTTATATAGTGTATACAAAAACAAGTGCCATATTTTGTGCGCTTGTGTCGTATTCAAAAGATGATATAGGCACTATGCACATCGCAGAAGAAAAAGTATTGGCAGTCAACGTGTACACAGTATCATGCCGCGGCGAAAAATTGCGGATGGTTTGTCCATTTTCATTTTCCGTTCGGTTCGTTAGACTAAAGATACAAACCAGCGGGCGGAGGCTCGCAGGCAAAACGGAAAGGAAGAGATGAAATGGAAGCACAGAAAAAACGCATATCGCCCTATATCTATCTCATCATTATCGTGCTGTCGTATCTGACGGCCGGCTTCTGTCAGTACCGGCTCCAGCCGATCCTGACATACATGATGCAGGGAATGCAGATCGATGAAGGAAAGGCCGGCGTGCTGGTGTCCGCGCTGAGCATCCTGAGCATTTTCCTCGCCGTACCGTTCGGCGTGATGATGGGAAAAATCGGCCCGCGCAGAACCGGCATTTTTGCGATGATCCTGATTATCGCGGGCTCTCTGGTCGGCGTGTTCGGCACGAAAAGCTACACGGTTATGTTCCTGTCGCAGCTGGTTGTCGGCGCAGGCACCTGCGCGACTGGTATCCTCGGCCCCTATGTGATCGCGTGTCTCTTTGCGCCGGAGCTTCGCGGAAGGGCAAACGGCATTTACATCACGGGCGGCACCATTGCGCAGCTCGTCATGTATAACCTTGTCCCCCGCATTACAACGGCGGAGAACATTGCGCCCGCATGGTGGTTCACCATCGGCTACAGCGTGGTTATGCTTGTGGTCTGGATGCTCTTTATCACTGACGAGGTTGCGCCTCCCATGGGAAAAACCGGTTCCGGCGCACCGAAGATCAGCTTTCTGGAAGCGATCCGGGACAAAAACGTTTTGCAGCTTGCCATTGGCGGCCTGTTCTTTATGATGAGTACAATGGCCATTATGAGCTTCGCGCCGACCTTCCTTGTCGTCGAGCATGGCTACACGGCAGAGGCGGCGGGCTCTCTGGTGAGTGTCTGCGCCATTGTCGGCGCGCTCTCCACAGCCATTGGAGGAACGCTTTCCGATCTTCTGAAGACGCGCAAATGGATCTATTTCGGCGCGCTGACCTGGATGGCGGTCTCGCGCTTTTTGATCGCGTTCCTGCCGGCCGGTATGCTTCTGAACATTACCATCTGGCTTCAGGGTCTGCCCGCTGTTGCAATGGGGCTTCTTTATACCGTTGCGGGCGAAGCGATCGCGCCGGAAAAGGCCAGCGTCGGCATTTCCGTTGTGAATACCTTTATCGGCATCGGTACGCTTCTGGCATCCGCGCTGTTTGGCGTGCTTGCCGTCGCGATCGGCTACACCGCGAGCTTCTGTGTCTTCGGCGCGCTAACGCTCCTGGGCATGATCGGCGTATGCACGATCAAAGGCGTCAAATAATGAACTGATTCGATTCCAATTCAAAAGCAAATATACTGTAACAGGAGGTTTATTGCGATGATGACATTACGCGAAAACGCAATGGCGATCTACAACCGTCAGCAGCCGGATTATTATTTTGATCTGATGGACGCCATTCAACTGGTTCCCGATCCGGTTTTA
>ERZ835541.2834-NODE-2834-length-13145-cov-5.587777_pt1 | contig 13145 bp, 13 predicted proteins | sample MGYA00519945_ERZ835541 | MGnify/ENA primary metagenome ERZ835541 (study PRJEB31850, sample SAMEA3708780) | human gut metagenome | biome: human gut; feature: human-associated habitat; material: faeces | place: China | collected 2014 ...
GAATCTGGCACACCCTGCCCATTTTTGCTTTTCGCACCGGTTTTTAGAGGTTCCCTAAAGATACATTACATCCGAGAAAGGAATAGTTATGTTCAGAAGCAAAAGACAGCAGGAGATACTGGAATCAACAGAATCGAAGCTCGCGAAGATGTTCGAGGAGATGAACACTGAAAAGCGCCCGGACAACGGCAGGACCGTATGCGAGACGGAATGCACCATGGCGCGTATCCGCTCGTTTTCCGACTTTATGTACCTGATGAAGGTGCGCCCGCTTCAGACTGCGTGCTACTATGCGGCGGCGGTGCTTTTCCTGCTTATGCTGGCGGCGTTCTGGTGCACGGAGTGGCTTCTGGGCGCGGTATTCGCGGTGCTTTTCCTTGTCTGCGCAACGCTTCCGCATAACATGCGGATACAGTATTTCAACAATCGTGCCGACAAGCTGGAGAACAGCTTCGGCAAGGTCGTCAGCGTGGATCTTTCCGAGGAGGATAATCTCACGCTGACTATCAGCGCGCCCGATCAGGCGGAGTCCGACGGCGCCGCCGTCCCGGAACGTGCGGAGGCTTCCGCGAGGGTTTCCGAGGCGCTACGCGACAAGAACGCCCGTGTTGTCGAGATACCATATAAAAATATCTACAGGGCTTACGAGTGCAGCCACAGCTTCTATCTCTTCCCGGTGATGGAAAACAAGGACGAGCAGCTCGACGCCATTATCTGCGACAAGACGCAGTTCATCTGCGGAACCCCCATGCAGGCCAGGGACAGACTCGCAAGAGGCTGCGGCAAGCGGTTCAAGATAAAGGTCAAAAAAGCCTGAGGCGTTTTTACACAATGTGGTATGAAACGGCATAGCAGTGTTTTGTTATGTTTGCCAAAAATCAAAAAAAATTTTGTTCAATTATTAGAAAATTAACATTATGCCTTGATTTATTAGGAATGTTTATTGTATAATGTAAACAAGAGTATTCTGACAAATAGCGTGCTTTCATGGTTCGTTTGATGGTATCTAAGGGTCCGGGCGCTGTTCTGCGTGCGGGCGGGGTTGCTCTGTTTACTATTTTATTGTAAGAGGATTGATGCGGTTGTTATTTGGAACTAAAATAGTTAAGACAGAAATTCTTGCCCAGAACGGTACCCTGCTTGCTTCGGCAGAGCGCAATTTCGTTTTCCCGAAAAACCTGGAATCCAGTGAGGAAAGTATCCTTATCATCAAGGGAAAGGATCTCCCGGAGCTTGAGCGCGGCACGAGAGTGGACGTTATCGCTTACTCCAAGGCGGGCGACCGAATAAAATACGCCGGGGATATCTCAATGTCGCACGACAGGCAGATGAATATTTCCCTGCTCAAATCCAACAGCACCAAGGTGCTCGAGGAGCGCAGGCGATACTTCAAGATAAAGGTCGAGCTGCCCGGCAGGGCGCTTTTCGTGGTTCGCGACGAGAACACCATTCGCTTTGAAGAACCGGTTGCTGTAGTGATCCACGACATTAACGTCGGCGGTATTTTCCTGACCAGTGCGTACGAGTTCCACAAGGACGACAGCGCATGCGTCGATATCAAGCTGGTGGACGGTTATCACCTCAACACGATGGCTACCATACTCAGAGTGCAGACCGACAGCGACGGCGTGATCATCGGCTACGGCTGCGCATTCGAGGCGCTCACCGCCGCACAGGAGGACGCTATCGGCAGATACATAAACTATGTGCAGCTCCTTATGCGCGCAAAGCAGGGCGAGCAGGACTAACGCATTTTCACACAGCGCGGCGATACCGCGTCAGGTGACAGATAAAATATTTTCAGGGGGATAAGATAATGGGCAATTTGAAGCTGAAGATCGTGCTTACCGCTGTCATGCTGGTATTCGCGATAGTTCCGGCGGTGATCGTCGGAGCAATAGGCACATTTTCCGTTATGGGATACGAAAGGTCTGCCAAGGATAACACCCTCCAGCAGGTGGGTGAGTCCAAATCTGCCGGAATAAAGCAGGCGTTCAAAAGCTATTCCTCCATCGTGGGGGCTATCGCAAAAAGCGAGGCGGCTGTTGACGTCGCACACGGAATGGGCAGCGCTGACGCCGAGCTTGAAGCCGCAGTAGCTGCGGATCCGGATATCCTCGATATGATGATCCTCGACGACAGCGGTACCGTCATCGAAGCTGTCAACGGAAGCGAGGGCGGAGTATTTGAGAACCTCCCGATGAACGATCAGGGCGTTATCAATATGCCTTCCGTTTCTGAAATGCTCAACTGGACCAGCTACGGCGACGCCATCTTCGTTGCTGACCCTATCCCTTCCGACAATGCTTCCGGCGAGGCAGGGTACGTTGTTGCCATCGTTTCCGCTGGTCCTGACAGCGCTGTTATGAAGGCGCTTTCCGGTCAGTTCGTTAACCTGAGCGGCGCAAGCTTCATGATCGTTGACAAGAACGGCGTTGCAGTCAACTACAAGCAGAGCGGCTCCATCAACAAGGAATTCGCAGGTTCTGCGCTCCAGAGCGATATTGCCCAGTTCTTCGATACCTCCAACTCTGGTTACAGCGACCTCAAGAACAGCAAGGACATCAAGTCCATCAAGGGTTCCGCGAGCGGCTCTACATACTTCGTAGGCCTTGCAGGCACCGACGTTATGAACTGGCGCTGGGTGGCCTCCGCTGACAATGCGGCGTTCAGCAAGTTCTCCACTACTACGAACCTCCTCGGCTGGGTCGTTGTTGCGGCTTCCGCTGTTGTATTCTCCATTGCTTCCCTTCTCGTTATCGGCAGGTTCCTCGGCAACATGAACGGCATGCTCAAGACCATGACCGAGATCTCCGAGGCAGAGGGCTCTACCGATATCCGCTTCAAGGTTACAAACAGAAGAAGCGAGCTTGGCGAGATCCAGACCTCCTTCAACGAACTGCTCGACGAGGTGTTCCTCAGCGAGGAGCGTCACCGCACTATCGCAGAGCTGTCTGACAACATGCTGTTCGAGTGGGATTTCCACAAGGAGAGAATGTACGCTTCCAAGAACATGCTCGCGAAGTTTGACATCGACACCGACAGCGCTACGCTTTCTAACGGCAAGTTCATCGACTCCCTCATGAGCCAGGACGACGCTGAAAAGTACAAGCGCGATATGAACGGCCTGCTCAAGAACAAGAGCGGCTACAGTGCTGAATATCAGCTCAAGACAAAGAGCGGCGCGGTGATCTGGGTATCCCTCCGCGCGGTTTGCATCACAGACCGCCTCGGCGAACCGCTGAGAGTTATCGGCGTCATGACCGATATCGACAACGAGAAGAAGCTCGAGCTTCAGCTCTCCGAGCGTGCAAGCTACGACTTCCTGTCACAGCTTTATAACAGAAACACATTTATCAGGAACCTCACGTCTGAGATCGAGCGCCGCGGCACAAAGCGCGTTGCTGTTTCCTTCATTGACGTAGACGACTTCAAGTTCATCAACGACCGCTACGGTCACACCATCGGCGACGAGGTCATCAGATTCGTGGCTGACACGATCCGCACCAAGGTCGACGACAGGGGCGGTTTCGCAGGCAGATTCGGCGGCGATGAGTTCGTGCTCTGCTTCACAAATCAGGATGATATCGCAAATATCGAGAATATCTCCATGGATATCATCAACGAGCTGTACGAAGGCTACACCACCGCTGACGGCGCAATGCACATCGACGTTAAGGCAAGTATCGGCGTGGCGTTCTGCCCTGAGCACACTGAAGATGTGAACGAGCTGCTCTCCTTTGCGGATACCGCGATGTACTTCGTAAAGAAGAACGGTAAGACCAACTACCACATCTACATTCCCGAGGACAGCGCAACGGACGAGTACATAGATCCGGAGGGCTTCTGATCCTTTGATTAATAATCAGCGAGGGCGGACAGTTACTGTGCGCCCTTGTGATGTCTGAATAGTGCCGGGTTCCGGCATAATGCTACAGTTTCCGGGGGAGTTTTATGGCAAAGATAATTGCACTCACAAATCAGAAGGGCGGCGTCGGAAAGACTACCACCTGCTGTGCGATATGCGGAGGACTTGCACAGATGGGGAAGAAGGTCCTCGCGATAGACCTTGACCCGCAGGGAAACCTCAGCTTTTCGCTCGGAATAGACGACGAGGACGCATACACCATCTATGATGTTTTCAAGGGGAACTGCGATATTTCCGACGCTGTCCAGAAAGGCGGAATCTGCGACGTTATCGCTTCGAATATCCTGCTTTCCGGCGTGGAGCTTGAACTTACCGGCGTTGGGCGCGAGTATATCCTCCGGGAACAGATGGAGACTATCCGCGACGAGTACGACTACATAATACTGGATACGCCGCCGGCGCTGTCGGTGCTCACCATAAACGCGTACACCGCTTCCGATGAGCTTGTTATTCCCATGCTGTGCGAGATACTCAGTTTACAGGGAATTGCTCAGCTAAAGCAGACCATTTTCGCAGTACAGCGTTATTACAACAAGGAACTCAAGGTGGCGGGCATTCTGCTGAATAAGTACAATCCGCGGCTTACGCTGACGAAAGATGTCGAGGATCTGGCGAACGTTATCGCCATGCAGCTCGATACAAAGATATTCAAGAGCCGGATAAGCGCGAGCGTCAGCATTGCGGAGGCTCCCGCGCATGGCGAGAGCGTCATAACATACTCGCCGAAGTCAAAGGCGGCGCAGGAATACTTCGCATTCATCTGCGAGCTTACCGGGGAAAAAGCCGGGGATAAGTCATGACCGACAGAATAACCGAGCATTATCAGGAGAATCCCGAGGGCGCAAGGCTCGTCAGTGACGAGGATATCCGGGGCGGTCAGAACAGGCAGGCTCCCGGGAAGAAGTCTGCGGGCTCTGCGGCGGGAAAACCGGATAAATCCGCTAATCCCTCTAAGACAGATAAGTCCACTAAATCCACTAAGACAGCTAAGTCTGCTAAGTCTGCTAAGCCTGTTAAGTCTGGTAAAGCTGACGGCGCCGAGAAGGCGGGGGCTTCCAAACAGGCAAAGCCGGGGAAGTCCGCAGGGTCGGATAAATCGGGCAAGCCCGCGAAAAAAGCCGAAAATCCAGCGGAATACGATGAGAGCGGGGAGCAGTCCCAGAGCGTGAAAACCCCGAGCGTTATGCGGCTGGTGGAGGGACGCGCGTTCTCGGAAAACCAGGTTGTCGCCGCAGGGAAGAGCCTTATTCCAAGGCAGCTTCGCGGAATCGAGCCGCTTTCTAAGGTCATGCGCAGGGAAGCCGAGCTTCAGCGCAGCGAACAGCCCGACGATGAGGTGAGCCGTTCTCCGTTGGTAATGCGGGAGCTTACTGAGATGGTAATTGCCGAGAATGTTCCCGGGATAATCAGGAGGTTCAACGCCTGCGACTGCGAGAAGTGCATGTCAGAACTGGCAAGGCTCACCGCTGAGGAGATCCCGGCGCGGTACATGAAAATGCCGGAGCTGGCAGACCTCAACTGGAGCGGTTTCAGCAGCGATGAGAGAATGCTCATTGATTCGCTGAAAAAGAACGCCGTAACGGTCATGATAAGGCTCATGATCGCGAATAAAAAGAGAAATTTCCATTGATCACAAAGCCGGTGGGATATCCCGCCGGCTTTTTTGCGCGATATGTGTAATATGCTACCGGAGTTGAAAATCGACAACAAATCTTAAAAAATTGTTGAATTATCCGGAGGTTTATGCTATAATAAATTATAAGTAACTGTATAGTAACAGGGGGTGTCTCGGTTGGATTGCTGTTTATGGCTCAACAGGAAAAAAATCAGCAGTGCGGCTGAGATCATCGATAATTTCGACCTGGCTGCCGTTCGTGGATATTTCCTCGGGGGAAGACTTTCGGAGTGGCTCCGGGAGCACGGCGGCACGGTCTACGCCGATCGGCTCGACAAGCTCAGGACGCTCGATCCGCAGGATCCTCAGCTTAACGACAGGCTCGCGGAGGTGTTCGGAGTAAGCGCGGGAGCTGTAACGGAGGTCTTTTGCGGGAACGTTCCGAATAACGGCGGGTCACGGTGCGGCTCTTTCGGGAGTTTCTCGGGCGGCTTCCGGGGTGGCTCCGGAAGCTTCAATTTCGGAAGCTACGGCGTTTTTCAAGGTTCTGGCTTGGGAATCGGTTCCGGCGGACTTACCGCGCTTGGAAGCTACAGATTCAGCCTCTGGGAATGGGAGTGGGAATGGCGCTTCGCTGGGCGTGGGTCGTTCCGGGGCTCGTTTGGTTCGTTAGGTTCGTTAGGTTCGTTTGGCTCGTATCGGTTCGGTTCTGGGAGCTATCTTCTCGGCTCTTTCGGGAGCTTTCCGTGGGGGAGCTTTTCCGGCTCGTTCGGCGCGGGAAGCTTTGGAGGGTTCGGCTCCGGCGGATTCATCACTGCTGACGAGTACGACCGTATAATGTACGAGTGCCTGAGAAAATGCCCGCTGAACTGCTATGGATACGGTATACACATAGTCTGACATGAGGTAAGAGTTTGAACGCGTTTCATATTATTTCTACGGCTCCGTTTTTCGCGAAAAATAACGGGGCTTTTGCTTTAGAGGATTTCGACCTGTTCACTGCGGTCATCTCCGCGCTGGAATGGCGGAGGGACGGAAGCAGGATCTTTCTGTACTGCGACGCTCCCGCTGCGGATTATATCCGCAATGCCGGGCTTGAAAAGGTCTGGGACGGGGTGCGTGACACTGTTCCCGACGACCTTGACGGTATCGACCCGGAGATGTTCTGGGCTGCCGGAAAGCTCCTTGCACTGCGGCAGATGGACGCACCCTGCGTGATGATAGACACCGATCTTATCGTATGGAGCAAGCCGGAATTCGGGAGGGACATCATCGCGGCTCACCGTGAGGACCTCAACCCGGACGTTTACCCGCCGCTGGAGTACTTTTCGGCTGCGGGTCATATCCTGCCTGGGTTCAGCCGGGAGGTACTGCCGCTTAATACGGCGTTTTTCTACGTTCCGGACAATGATTTCAAGGAGTTCTACACATCGCAGGCTGTCGCGTTCATGAAGTCGGCGGAACGGTGCGGGGAGCGCCTGCGCTACATGGTTTTCGCGGAACAGCGCATGGCGGCTATGTGCGCGGATTACACCGGCACCGGCGTGCAGACCCTTCTCGACAAGGACGCGCTGTTTTTCCCGCAGGACAAGTACACGCATCTGTGGGGAGCGAAACAGCAGATGAGGGAACGCCCGCTGCTGCGCGAGGAATTCATCTGGCGGTGTATCGCGAGGATCCTGCGGGATTTCCCGGAATATGAATGGACCATCGACAGGATAAAGGGGGCGGCGAGATGATATATTTCGACAACGCGGCGAGCGCCCCGGTGCTGGAATGCGCCCGGAAAGCCGCAGAGCCGTTCCTGTGGGAATGTTGCGGGAATCCCTCGTCGATACATTCCGAGGGACGGCGGGCGGCTCTGGCGCTGATAGAAGCGCGGGAGAAATGTGCGGCGGCTGTCGGCGCGGAACCTGACGAGATAGTGTTCACTTCCGGCGGCACCGAATCCGACAACACGGCGGTACGGCAGGCGGCGGCGCTCGGGGCTTCCGCCGGGAAGCGCCGCGTTGTCGCCTCCGCGATAGAGCACCCGGCGGTGCTGAATACGTGCGCGGCTCTTGAGAAATCCGGGTTTGAGGTAAAATACATAGGCGTGGACGGCGGCGGCTACGTCGACATGGAACAGGCTCGGAAGCTCATTACGCCGGAAACCGCGGTGGTTTCCGTGATGGCGGCTAACAACGAGGTCGGGACGATCCAGCCGATAAGGGAGCTTGCCGCGCTTTGCCGGGAGCGCGGGGCGCTGTTCCATACGGACGCGGTTCAGGCGGCGGGGCATATCCCTCTTGACGTCAGGGAGCTTGGCTGTGATATGATGTCCGTTTCGGCTCACAAGCTGGGAGGGCTTCGCGGGGCGGGTCTGCTCTATATCCGCAGGGGGCTGGAGCTTCAGCCGCTTATCTGCGGGGGAGGTCAGGAGAACGGGCTTCGCTCCGGGACGGAAAATACTGCGGCTATAGTTTCAATGGGTGCGGCTATGGAGTATGCGTGCGGGGACATCAACGGGCGGTCTGAGAGGATTTCGGCGCTTCGGGACAGGCTCGTCGCAGGACTGCTGGAGATTTCCGGGAGCAGGCTCAACGGCGGGATTTCGCCGCGGCTGTGCGGTAACGTCAACGTTTCATTTTCCGGGGTGGAGGGGGAATCCCTCGTGCTCGGACTGGATATCCGGGGCGTGTGCGCGTCCTCGGGGTCGGCGTGCTCGAGCGGGAATGAATTTCCATCGCATGTGCTCAGGGCTATGGGCGTACCGGAGGATATGCTCAAAGGTTCGCTGAGGCTCACCCTGTCGGAGTTCAACACTGCCGACGAAGTGGAAACGGCGATCCGGGCAGTCCGGGAGACAGTGGAAACTCTGCGGGAGCTTCGAGGGTGGGAAGGCTGATATGAAAATCAGATGGATATTCAACGCGCTGGCGGCGATGGAGGCAGTACTCTGCCCGGCGCTGTGCCTTATGTACGCATTCTGCGGGCTTGCCCTCTGGACGCAGACCGTATATTTCTGTCCGCTGCTGGGCGCGGTGCTGGCGGCGCTCCTGTTTTCGCGGGATAAGCGGCGGTTTATCTGGAAATGCGCCGGCTCGCTGTGCCTGTTTGCGGCGCTTTTCATTCTGGCGCTGAAGCTTGGCTGGTGGGGAGATGTATTCGCTGTGTTCAATGCGCAGTACACTGCGGAATACGGCGGAATGAACATGGGAGACGCGGCGGGTATTTTTCTGCTGTGGACGCCTACGGCTTTTGCGGCTCTTATCGGAGGGGTTATCGTAAGCGCCGGGGTGCGGCGTTCTGTCATTGAAAAGGAAAATCTGCGGGCTTCGGCTGGCGGTTTGCTGGAGGGTACTGATGATACGGGAACTTGAAGAAAAGATGTGGAGAGCGGCTCAGGCGCGCGACAAGGCGGCGTTTACGTGAATGCAGGCATGGTTTGCGGGGGGACACGGTGCACAGGGGCGGAATATGCGGAAATAATCGCTGATTTCGACTGCGCCGCATTCGAAATCGAGGAGTGACGGTGTGTGAAACGCCTGATGCGGTTCAGGTGCATTATGTCATCACCACCACGGCGGAGAAGCCTGAAAACTCAGACCTTTCCGGAAAGTTCCACATAACATCGACATGGCGGAATACCGGCGGCAGATGGAAGCTTGTCTTCAATATGGACAGAAATGTGCCGGAGCGGTAAGTTCCCTTTTTCGGGAAAAATCCTGTCAGACTATTGGTCACCTCTAAAAACCTTGTTTGAGTGAAAATGTGTATAGCACACCGACTGCTTCTTCAAACCTCCTCGTAAGGCATACAGCCTTACTTCGTCGGCTTTCATCGCATTCGGCGCACTCTACCCATTTTCCCTTTTCAAACCGGTTTTTAGAGGTTCCCTATTGACAAAGGCTGAAATCTGTGATATAATCACAAATAGAATATGTTGAAATGCGACGATAGGAAACAAAGCCCTGGCGAACTTCCAGAGAACCGGCGGTCGGTGCGAGCCGGCAGAACGGCAGGGTCATAGCTCCTCCTTGAGCAGAACGGCTGAACGGGCGGCCGGCAGGCGGGCAGTCTGCGGTCACTAATTAAGCTGTTACGGTATCTCCCGTTATCGAGAGGCACATTGTTTGATGTGTACGAGTGGACAGTCTTTTTGCGGCTGTCAATGAGAGTGGTACCGTGGAGTTTCAAGCTTCATCTCTTAAATGAGATGGAGCTTTTTTATTTTGCGGTCAAATGCAGTTCAACAGTTCGCTGTATTAATAGCGCGTGCGCGCGGGGCTTAGCCCGGAAAGGAAAGAGATATGACAAACGCAAGCAAGTACGCAAGAAGATATTTCATGCCGCCGTTCAGATGCATGGACTGGGCTGAAAAGGACTACATCGAGAAGGCTCCCAAGTGGTGCAGCGTCGACCTCCGCGACGGCAACCAGGCGCTCATTATCCCGATGAGCCTTGACGAGAAGCTGGAATTCTTCAAGAAGCTGGTCGAGGTAGGCTTCAAGGAGATCGAGATAGGCTTCCCCGCCGCTTCCGAGACCGAGTATGAGTTCTGCCGCGCGCTTATCGAACAGAACCTTATCCCTGACGACGTTACCGTGCAGGTGCTCACCCAGAGCCGCGAACATATCATCAAAAAGACCTTCGAGGCTCTCGACGGCTGCAAGAACGCCATAGTTCACCTGTATAACTCCACCTCCGTCGCTCAGCGCGAGCAGGTTTTCCGCAAGAGCAGGCAGGAGATAATCGACATCGCAGTTACCGGTGCAAAGCTCCTCAACGAGTACCGCGAAAAGACCTCCGGCAACTTCCGCTTTGAGTACTCCCCGGAGAGCTTCACCGGAACTGAGCCGGAGTTCGCCGCAGAGATATGCAACGCGGTAATCGATATCTGGAAGCCTACTCCTGACTGGAAGGTCATCATCAACCTGCCCGTTACCGTCGAGGAGAGCCTCCCGCACGTTTACGCACAGCAGGTAGAATATATGTGCAAGGTACTGCACAGCCGCGATTCCCTTGAGATATCCCTCCACCCGCACAACGACCGCGGCTGCGGTATCGCCGATACCGAACTCGGACTGCTCGCAGGCGCTGACCGCGTTGAGGGCACTCTGTTCGGAAACGGCGAACGCACCGGTAACGTCGATATCGTCACTGTTGCGCTCAATATGTATTCCCACGGCGTTGAGCCGAACCTCGATTTCAGCAATCTGCCGGAGCTGGCTTCCATTTACGAGCGGCTCACCAGAATGCACGTTTACGAGCGCATGCCGTACAGCGGTCAGCTTGTGTTCGCGGCGTTCAGCGGCTCTCACCAGGACGCTATCGCAAAGGGCATGAAGTGGCGCGACGAGAAGGATCCAGAGCACTGGAACGTTCCGTATATCCCGATCGACCCGCACGATATCGGCAGAGAATACGAGGGCGATGTTATCCGTATCAACAGCCAGAGCGGCAAGGGCGGTATCGGCTTCCTTATGGAGCAGACCTACGGCATTATCATGCCGCCTAAAATGCGTGAACATTTCGGCTATGTTGTCAAGGGAGTTTCCGACCATCAGCACAAGGAGCTCCACCCCAGCGAGATATACGATATCTTTGAAAAGACCTATCTGGAGCCGCAGGGCAAGCTGAAATTCGTGGAGGCTCACTATACCCAGGGCGAGCATATCACTGCCACTGTCACAATGGACGTCAGCGGTCAGAAGCGCACATGGGAAGGCGTCGGCAACGGACGTCTGGACGCGGTTTCCAACGCAATCAAGACTGGTCTCGGCATAGAATTCCATCTTGAGACCTACACTGAGAACGCAGTAGAGCAGTCATCCAAGTCCAAGGCGGCTGCGTACATCGGAATATCCAAGCCGGACGGCTCCGTAAGCTGGGGCGCGGGTATACATACCGATATCATCATGGCTTCCGTACGGGCGCTGGTGGCTGCGGTCAATAATTCCGGGCTTATCTGATTATGAATAGCTTTAGGGCGCGCTTCGGTGCGCCCTTTTTCTTGACTTTAAATAGTTCGTGTGATATAATTAAATCTGAAAATGTAGTCTGTGAATGGAGTGCGTATGGATAAAATAAGGGTCGAGATGAAATGCAACGACAGATTTTTTAATGCTGGTATGGCAGCGACAGTCATTATTCTTGCGATTTGGTTTGCTGTAATGTTAACATATTTCTCGGTGGTCAGTCTGGTACTGTTTCTGATTTGTACGGGTTTGTTCGTCGGAATTGTAATAGCTTTCGAAAAGATACCGACAGTCGCAGAAGCTGACGGCAACGAACTCAGATGGAAGCACCTGCTCGGCTGGAAAACGATCAGATATGCGGATATTCTGACGATCAACTGCGAACCGGAGGAGCTGCGCGGTCGATACTCCAGCACGCAATGTATGAAACTGCATATAACCACTGGCGACGACGAATGTGAGCTGAGCCAGATAGTAAATACGAACAAAATGCTTCAGGACAGGCTTGACGGACAGGAAACGGATATTCCGGTCATGCGGCTATATGAATTTATTAAAGAAAAAACCGGAAAATAATTTTAACTTTTTCTGTTGAAAGAGTTGAAAAATTCGCGGGCTTGTGATATACTATATCTAGAAATTATATTGCAGAAAGCGAGTGATATATCAACATGAAGTGTCCTGAATGCGGCTGCGAGGAAAGCAAGGTAATCGACTCCCGCCCGACCGAAAATAAGGTGCGCCGCCGCCGTGAATGTATCCAGTGCGGATTCCGTTTCACAACATACGAAATAATCGAGGATATCCCTCTTATGGTTATAAAGAAGGATAATTCCATAGAGCCGTTCGACCGCCAGAAGCTCGTCGACAGGCTTTGCAGAGCCGCTGTCAAGCGTCCGGTAAAGCTTGAGACTATTGAAAATATGGTGGACGAGATCGCCGCAGAGCTGAAGAATTCCCTTCAGCGGGAGGTCACAAGCGAGAAGATCGGCGAGATGGTTCTTCACAAGCTCAAGGCTATAGACGTCGTGGCGTATATCAGATTCGCTTCCGTGTATAAGGACTTCAACGATGTTGACGGTTTCGTCAAGATCATATCTGAACTCCAGGAGAATGCATGATCATGCTAAAGACCTGCCTCGGCGGGTCTTTTGTTATTTTATGTATTCGAAAACGTATATTTTGTGTAAAACTCGGAAAACTAATTGTGCAAAATTTTTTTGAATATTTTTGAAAAAGGGGTTGACTTTTTCGAACAAAGAGAGTATAATATAAAAGCTGTCGCGAGAACGGCTTGAAAACATCACAAAGTGATCGAAAATCAAGAAAAAACTTCAAAAAAGTTTGAAAAACCTCTTGACAAATCGAAAACAAAGTGATATAATAAATAAGCTGCTTCGAGAGAAGCGACAAACTGTTAAATCAGATCTTGAAGGCTTGAAAAGCGGTTCGAAAAATAAATTTCAAAAACCTCTTGACAAACTTGAAAAGATGTGATATAATAGAAAAGCTTGCGAAACCAAGCAAGCGAAACTTCCGAGATCACATCGGAACGAAAGAAAATCAAGAAAACTTCAAAAAATTTTGAAAAACCTCTTGACAAACTCGAAAAGATGTGATATAATAACAAAGTCGTCTGAGA
>ERZ835541.2850-NODE-2850-length-13089-cov-4.044576_pt1 | contig 13089 bp, 9 predicted proteins | sample MGYA00519945_ERZ835541 | MGnify/ENA primary metagenome ERZ835541 (study PRJEB31850, sample SAMEA3708780) | human gut metagenome | biome: human gut; feature: human-associated habitat; material: faeces | place: China | collected 2014 ...
TGAGGGTGGAACAGACTTCCCCCAAAAACATGATATTGAACTTCAGAATGTCCGATTTTCTTATGACGGCAAAACCGATGTACTGCATGGTGTCAACCTCAAAATCAATGACGGTGAGCGCATGGCTCTTGTGGGCCGATCTGGTGCCGGTAAAAGCACTGTGATTGAACTGATTTCCCGGTTCTACGATGTGCAGGAAGGAGAAGTGCTGATTGGCGGCAAAAATGTCAAGGAGCTTGACTACGATACCATTCTGAAAAATATAGCTATCGTATTTCAAAAGACCTTCCTCACCCGTGACAGCGTGCTGGAAAATATCCGTATGGGTAGTAACGCTACTCTGGAAGAAGTGCGGGCTGCCGCAAAAGAGGCACAGATTGATGACTTTATCATGTCCCTGCCGGATGGATATGACACAAAAGTGGGCAGTTTCGGCTCCCGCTTTTCTGGCGGAGAAAAACAGCGGATCGCGATTGCCCGCGCAATTCTGAAAAATGCACCTATCTTGATTTTGGACGAGGCCACAAGTGCCTCTGACCCGGAAAATCAGATGGAGATTGATAAAGCTATTCAAAATCTATGCAAAGGCAAAACAGTCATTGTAGTAGCACACCGTTTGAGTGCTTTGAAAATGTGCAACCGGGTGGCTGTGGTGGAAAATCATACAATTACCAGCGTTGGCACCCATGAGGAAGTTCGGAAGAACAACGCCTACTATCGAAATGCGTGGAAAGACTACGAGACAGCCCGGAATATCACTTATCAGTTGGAGGGAGGCGAGCAGCATGAATGAGCATGATGTATTGAAAAAAAACCGCAATTTCTATATTGGTGTCGGCGGAACCGTTCTGGAAGGACTTCTCTCCGGCAGCCTGTTTATGCTGCTTTACTCTGTTATGCAGTTTTTGTGGTCGGGTCAATTTGACATGAACCGCGTTCTGGCTCTGACCGGTATTATTGCAGTGGTTTTTCTTCTCCGTATCCTGATTTACAGCTACGGTTATACCAAAGCGCAGATTGGCGGTGCGGAGGTCAGTAAGAATATTCGGCTTTTTATGGGTGACCATTTGAAGCGCATTCCACTGTCCCGATTTACACAGGGGCAGACCGGCGATTATATCAACACCATCACAAGCGATGTAAACAACTACGAAAAAATCCTGACCCATAAAGTCGGAGATTTGGCAAAGAATTTTGCCCTGTCATTGATGTTGATTGTCTTTGTTATGACGCTTTATGTTCCGGCTGGAATTATCCTGCTGATAGCAGACCTTCTTTTAATCCCCGGCCTGTGGCTTTCTTTCCGCATGGTACGGAAATATGGAAAAGAAAAGAACGATATTTGTGCGGAGAATGTCAGCAGCATTGTCGAATATGTTTCTGGTATTCAGACTTTCCGAGCTTATGGTGTAGGCGGTATGAAGAACAAAACCGTTATCAACGCCATGCGGGAGTTTTGCCGGATCAGCTTTGTATACGAAGCAAAGGTGCTTCCAATTGGTGCGGGCTTTGGCATTTTAAGTTGGCTGTCCTGTCCGCTGGTTATCTGGTTGTCCTATGCACCTTGGATCGCAGGGACACTGAACACAGTAGACTACCTTTTGATTTGTATGTTACCCCTGTTTTGTGCAAAGTTGGCTAACTCGATTTTTGTAGATCTCACCAGTTATAAGAACCTGATGATCTCAAAAAACAAAATTGGGGGTGTAATGAATGAGCCGGAGGAAACTGGCAGCATGGAGCCGCTTCACACAGCTACCCATGAAATCACCTTTGACAATGTAGATTTTTCGTATGTGCCCGGTGAGCCGGTACTAAAACACGCCACCTTTACGGTACCAGATCAAAAGCTCACGGCCATTGTCGGAGACTCTGGCTCCGGCAAATCTACCATTTTGAACCTGATTGCAAAATATTATGAAGCAACGAGCGGGACGATTTCGATTGGCGGTAAACCCATTAACCATATTGCCGCAGAGCGTGTACTGGAACAAGTTTCTATGGTAGACCAGGACGTATTTCTTTTTGATGATACCATCCGGGATAATATCCGCCACGCTCGCCCTAATGCTACGGACACGGAAATCGAGGCTGCCTGCCGGGAGGCTAACTGTGACAGCTTCATCCGTAAGATGGAAAAGGGATACGATACGCCGACTGGCGAGAATGGAAATCTTCTCTCTGGCGGTGAGCGTCAGCGAATTTCAATAGCCCGCGCTATCCTGAAAAATAGCCCCATCCTACTTTTGGATGAAGCAACAGCATCTCTTGATATTGAAAATGAGCTTGCCGTAAAGCAGGCCATCGCCAATCTGCTGAAAGAAAAAAAGACAGTGGTAATGATTGCTCATACCCTTTCCATTGTCAAAAATGCAGATCAAATCCTTGTGGTATCTGGCGGAAAGATTGCTGAAGCCGGTACTCACGATGAATTGCTGGCTAAAGGCGGAAAGTATGCGGCCATGTGGAACGCCGAACAGAAATTATCTGCATAAGGGAGGTCTTAATGAAACTTCATGCGTCCGGAGAGGATTATCTGGAGGCTGTGCTGGTTCTTCAAAAGAATCACGGTGCTGTCCGCTCTATTGATGTTGCACGGCGTGTTGGAGTTTCAAAAGCCAGTGTAAGCTATGCGGTGTCGGCTTTGCGTGAAGGGGGCTTTTTAACGGTAGATAGTGATTACGTTTTGCATTTGACCGAAACAGGCCGGAATGTTGCCGAAAAAATTTATGAGCGGCATCAGTTCTTTACAGAGCAATTTATCGCAGCTGGCGTTGACCCTGAAATTGCAGAGCGAGATGCTTGCCGGATTGAACACGCCATCAGTCAGGACACCTTTGAAAAGATCCGGGATGCACACAAACAGGAAAAATAGGATACTAATGCCCGTCGTTCCAACTGCGCGGACAAGAGCAGCCAGTGGGGAAAATATAAGCCCACTGGCTGCTCTACATGAAAGACAATCATCGGCCCTTTTGTTTTCCCCTGTACATCACTTCAGCTTATCTGCGCTCATGCACAGGTCTATGTACCGTTGCGACTCTTCTTCACCCTTTCCTGCAAAGTAATCAAGAACGCACTTGGCAACGGTCTGCGGCGCTCTATCGTGGAACACGATTCCATCCAGACTGATGTCCATTTCTTCTGAGATCAGCGCAACCGTTTCAAATTTCGGATTGCTCTTGCACTTTTCAATCTCAATGACAGTTCGGGTACACATATTAAGCCGTTCCGCTAATTCGCGCTGCGTGATCTTTTTCTGCTCCCGCTTTTCGCGAAGCTTTTGGGCGAACAGGTCAAGAAAGTTCATTGTAAATCACCTCTACTACATTGTAGAGTGAGCCTCAATTCACTTAAATACACATGAAGCTCACATTGAATGAGCCGCAAATCACATTCAGCGAATTGGAGGTATTTTTATGATGTCACGGATGAACAGGAGATACTGCTAAGGCCGCTCGCGGTCATGTAAAAAAGCATAAGCACCGATTAGCCGTCCACTTCAAAAAGCACGCGGCTATCCCCCAGACGAGCTGCACTCACGAAAGCGAGTTGCAGCTCTCTTTTTATGCGGTTTGGCTCATCCGTGATTTAGCCCCTCCCGGTACAGTATTCGTTACTCATGTTTTCACTCGCACGCAAGGCGCTCGTTCAGGTCATCATGCCTGTTCGAGCGCCTTTTTACGTTTTCCTGTCGGCTGTCGTTCTCCGCCGGTGTTGGTCTAGTTCACCACCCACCCAACACCGAAACGGAGGACATATTATGTTTAACAGAAAGAGCAGCTATGCGCTGAACAAGAAAGACCCCAACGCTATCGTTTACATGGATGCCAACGAAGCCATCATCCGCCTGACCCGCGAGGACTTTGCCAGCGAGGAAGAATTTCTGAAATGGAAGTCCCTGTCGGATGCAGACTATCATGCTTCCGAGAAAGAGGATCATGTCTACGCTAATCATACCCTTGCACTGGACGAGCTTTCCGAGGAAGCAGCATCTATTCCCGCTGCGGATGTCTGCATGGAGCAGGCGCATGACCGGGTGGCGGAAATCCGCCGTAGCACCCAAAAGGTTACGCAAATCAGGAAGCACCTGACGGACACTCAGTTCCGCAGGATGTGGATGTATTTCGTGGATGGAATGACGATTGACGAGATTGGAAAAGTCGAAGGCGTGTCGCATCAGGCTATTTCTCTCAACATTACAGCAGCAATCAGAAAAATCAAAAAATATTTCTGAGGTTTTTCAAAAACACCTTGCAAAAGTGGCCCAAAATCGGCGATAGGTGAAGGGACATTCTCCACGAAGCCTTTCGTTGAACGTTGAAAACTGAATAGACCATGATGCAGGCACAAAACCCGCGTGATAGCGGCATAAGGTGCGCCGCCACGACGATGGCTTCAAGGAGGTGATTCCGGAAAAGCCATCCGAGCGATCTACGCAGCCTTAGACCCGATTCGGCAAATCGGGCGCGATGACAGCGCGGCGGATAATGAAACTTGCTCACGCCCTCCCACAGACTTGAGGGGGAACCCTGCGGTATGCGCCAGCCCTTTGAGGCAGCGGTATCGTGGAGTTATGACAGCCCTGCCAAGGGCGGCCTGCATCATGCCCACTATCCGGGGCGCGTGGCAAATAGGATAGATTTTCTCAAATGGACAAGCAGAGCGGCTGCGCCGGTATTCGCCATTATGTTATGTGGCTCCAATTCTGCCCGCGCAGCCGCCTCTCAAAGTCAGATACCATGCGCTGACGGGCTTTCCCATCAGCGCATTCATGTGACCTTGAGGAAACCCACCAAACCGAGAAAGGAGATCGCCATGATGCAGCCAACGCCAAACGAAACCCAAATCCACACGGATGAACTGGTGGACATCCGGGAAGTATCTGTTGACAAAAATCTTCCCAAGGAAGAACGCATTGCCGCCTTTATCCGCCAGATCAAAAATCCCTACCGCTTCCGCTGCGGCGATTTCGTGGTAAACGCCTGCTTTGCCGGGAACGGTGTTACGTTGGAGGAATGTCTGCAAGGCATTTTGCGCTGAGCGACATCCTCGCTTTTTTCCGCAGAGAGTGCTATGATCGGTGTGGAAAAGGATGAAAACCTAATAGCCAGATAACCACTCTTTTCATGCGGGAGCAGTCCGGGAGAAAGGAGTGCTTTTTCATGCCTAAATACAAAGCAACCGCTTATATCCGCCTGTCCTACACCGACGATCATTCCAGCGAAAGCGACAGCGTTTCCAATCAGCGCAAGCTCATTGAAAACTTTGTAGAGCGCAACCCGGATATTGAGGTCGTTTCCGAAAAGATCGACGATGGATACAGCGGCATCATCTTTGACCGCCCTGCGTTCAAGGAAATGATGCAGGATGTCACCGATGGCAATATCAACTGCGTCATCGTAAAAGACCTCTCCCGCTTAGGGCGCGAGTACATCGAAACTGGCCGGTATCTGCGCCGGGTATTCCCGGCCTACGGGGTGCGCTTCATCGCTATCACCGACAGCATCGACACCGCCCACGACAGCGGCGATGATCTGACCGTATCGGTCAAGAACATTATGAACGAAGCCTACTGCCGGGACATTTCCATCAAGACCCGCACCTCTCTGGACGTGAAGCGGCGCAACGGCGATTTCGTCGGTGCGTTCCCGGTGTACGGCTACATGAAAGCCGAGGACAACAAGAATTTGCTCGTCCCTGACCCCTACGCCGCCCGCGTTGTCTGCGACATCTTCCGTATGCGGCTGGAGGGCGCAAGCGCCTCCAAGATTGCATCAGAGCTGAACCGGCTGGGTATCCTCTCCCCGCTGGCTTACAAGAAGAACAACGGTCTGCCCTACGCGAAAAAGGGCTATACGGACAAGGCTGACTGCAAGTGGTCGGCCACCACCATCATCCGCATCTTGCAGGACGAAACCTACACCGGAACGCTGGTGCAGGGCAAACAGGGTACGCCGCATTACAAGATCAAGCAGATGGAGCAGCGCCCCGCCTCCGAGTGGGTGCGTGTCCCGGATGCCCACGAAGCATTGATCGCCCGTCAGGATTTTGATCTGGTGCAGCGCATCAAGGGGCTGGATACCCGCACTTCTCCCAACGAGGACACGGTGTACCTGTTCTCCGGTATTCTGATCTGCGGGTGCTGCGGAAGCCGCATGACCCGCAAGACCAACCGTGCGAACGGCAAGGAGTACCACTACTATTATTGTCCTACCGGCAAGAAAAAGGGCTGCGCCCATCCGGTCATGCTGAAAGAAAGCAGCCTGATCGACTGTGTGCGGGACAGCCTGAAAGCCTATATCGGCAATATTGCTTCTCTGGAGGCGCTGCTGACCGGCATTGACCAGTCCAGCATCAATCAGGCGCTTGCCAAGGAATACAGCGACCACATTACCGACAACGAGCGCCGGTTGGAGCAGGTGCTGGAGTTCAAGGCACGGCTTTATGAGAGCCTTGTGGGAGGTATGCTTACCAAGGAAGAATACGCTTCCTATAAGGCAAAGTACACCAAGCAGGCCGAGGACATCCGCGAGAGCATCCGCGTTCTCAAGGAAAAACTCACTGAGGTTTTGGAAAACCGGAGTGAGCGCAACCGCTGGATTTCGCAGTTTACGCAGTTCTCCACGCTGGAAACCTTAGACCGCAGGGCGCTCATTCACATGGTACAGAGCATCCGCGTCCGTGGCAAAAAGGAGCTGGATATTACCTTTACCCATGAGGACGAATACAAAAAGGCGTTGCAGCTTTTGGCGCTGGCAGCGCAGCAGAAAGATTACGAACAGAGAAAGGTGGGCTGAGCATGGCGAGAAAAAGCAGGAAAGAAACGGCTGCGGTAGCCGTGCAGGAGGCCGACGCCGCTTGCCGCGCCGCGATCTACGTCCGCCTTTCTGTGGAGGATACCCACACGCACAGCGTATCCATTGAAACCCAGCAGATGATTATTGCCCGCTATCTGGAGCAGTACCCGGAGATCAGCGTATACGATACCTATATCGACAACGGCGCGACCGGGACAAACTTCCACCGTCCGGGCTTTCAGCAGATGCTCTCGGATATTGAGGCCGGTCACGTCAACTGCGTCATTGTGAAAGACCTCTCCCGTTTGGGCCGAAACACCATTGACACCGGCTATTACATTGAGCAGTATTTCCGCATCCGCAACATCCGCTTCATTGCGGTCAATGAAAACTTCGACACCGCCGCCCCGGAGGACGCTCATTCCGGTATCATCATTCCGCTGCGGAACATGATAAACGAAGCCTACGCTTTGGACATCGGGCGCAAAATCAGGGCGCAGCAGCGGCAGGCCATGAAGGACGGCAAGTTCATCGGTGCGCGTACTCCCTACGGCTACCTGAAAGCGGAGGACGATTGCCACCAGCTTATCATCGACCCCGTTGCCGCCGTTGTGGTACAGCGGATGTTCCGGTGGGCTTCTGAGGGCGCTGGCCTGAATACCATTGCCGTGCGGCTGAATGAAGCAGGCGTTCTTCCCCCCAGCCACTACAAGAAGATGCAGGGCAAGATCACCCACGAAAATTTGCTCGGCAGCGGCAAGTGGCAGACCCGGACAGTCGGCGTCATTCTCCGCTCCGAGGTCTACACCGGAGATCTCGTTCAGGGGCAGACCAAAACCGTGGATCACCGGCAGGTCAAGGCCGATGCCGAGGAATGGACGGTGGTACGGGACACCCACGAGGCCATCATCAGCCGGGAACAGTTCGCGGCGGTGCAGGAAATTCTCAATCAGACCGCCAGCCGCGCCAAGGCGCGGGAGGTCAAAGCCTTCACGCCGAATCTTCTCAAAGGCAAGGTGTTCTGCGCCCATTGCGGTGGCAGCCTGCACCGGCAGAGAAATATCCGCAAGAAGTCCGACGATGTGTACTTCTACCATTGTCTGAGCCAGAGCCGAATCAGCAAGGATGCCTGCCCCGGTGTGACCATCCGCGAGGATATGCTGCTGGATATGCTGGCGGATATGCTTCAGGAAGCGCTCAACACCGCTTTGGGCGACTACCGCCTGTCGCTTGCGGAGCTGCCCCGGCAGGCCGCTGACCGCGCTGAGCTGCGGGAGAAGATCACCAGCCGCAAACAGGAAATCCAGCGGCTTCGCGGTATCGTGCGGAGCCTGTATGAAAACCTTGTGCAAGGCGTTCTCACCAAGGATGAATACTTTGACTACAAGGAGAAGTACGAAAGCCGCATTGCCGACCTCGCCGTGGAAATGGAACAGTTGGAGGATGGCCTGCGAACGATGGATGCTCAAACAGAGCAGCACCGGGCGCTGGAACAGGATGCCGCGCAAATCAAGACTGACCGTGCGCTGACCGGCGCACTCATCGAGCGGCTGATCGACCGCATCGAGGTATCCCACGACAAGCAGATCACGGTGCGCTATCGCTTCCAGAGCGAGTTTGAAACCTATGCGGAGGTGCTGAAACAATGCAGAAATATGTAATTGCCCTCTACATCCGCCTCTCCATTGAGGATTACAAGTACGACAGTCTGAGCATTGAAAATCAGAGCCTTGTTCTCCATGAATATGCGGCATCCATGCCCGAAACCATGAACGCGGAGATCACGGAGTTCATCGACAACGGGTACAGCGGCACGAATTTTGAGCGTCCGCAGGTACAGAAGCTCATTGAGCTGGTGCGGGCCAATCAAATCGACTGCATCATCGTCAAGGATTTTTCCCGCTTCGGGCGAAACAGCATTGAAACCGGCTACTTTATCGAGCGCGTGTTCCCGCTGTTCCATACCCGCTTCATTTCCATCAGCGACGATTTTGACAGCAGCAAATTCAAGGGCGACACCGGCGGCATGGACGTGGCGTTCAAGTATCTCATCAGCGAGTATTACAGCCGCGATATGTCCATCAAAACCAAGAGTGCCAAGTACGCCAAGATGCAGCGCGGCGAGTATCAGAGCAAAATCTGTCCCTACGGCTACCGCAAAAGCGCCGATGGCAGAATGGAACCCGACCCGGATGCCGCAGCCATTGTACAGCTCATTTTCAGCCTCTCCGCAGGTGGCATGAACGCCGCTGCCATCACGCGGGAACTGTTCCGCAGGAACATCCCCACTCCCGGCCAGTACAAAGCGGCGCACGGCAATCACACCCACGATATTTCCCGCTGTCACGGGATTTGGAGTACATCCACCATTCTCCGCATTTTGGAGGACGAACGCTACACCGGCGTGTATGTGATCGGCAAGCGGGCAGTTCTCGAAGTAGGCGGCACCAGAAGCCGCCTGAAGGACAGAGAATCATGGTACATCATCCCCAACCATCACCCGGCCATCGTCGAGAAATCTGTGTTTGATACCGTGCAGGCCAGCCAGCTCCGATTTTCCCAGCCAAACAAGAAAAAGCAGGACTACCCGCTGAAAGGCAGAGCCTTCTGCGGCTGCTGCGGTCATGCACTATCCCGCACCATGCAGAAAACCTCGTATTACTATTGCCGCCATTCCGAGGCAGACGAAGAAAGCCGCTGCCACAAGATGCGCCTGAATGCCGCAGAGCTGGAACAGGCGGTATTCCTGACGCTGAAAAAACAGATGGAAGCCGCCGCGCCGCTTGCCCCTGACGGTACGCTCCGGGTGGATGCTTCCGTACCGGAACGCACCGAATATGAGCAGCAGATCGAGGCACTGCAAGACGGTAAGCGCGCCTTGTATGAACGCTATCTCATGGGTGAGATTGATCTGAACACCTACAAGGCGGAAAAGGCCGCGTGTGACGAGCTGCTTTTGAAAACGAAAAATGCCTATGCCGCAGTATTGGCACAGGCGAAGCAGAAGCAGGACGAACAGGCGCGGCAGGACAGCCGAAAGGAAGCGTCCAAGGCGATTTTCGATGCGGACACGCTGACCACCGAGCTGGCCGAGCTGCTAATCGACCGGGTGCTGGTGTACCCTGATAAGCGCATTGAGATCGCATACAAAATCCAAGACATTTTCGATTGAGGAGGCAGACATGAAAATCGCTTTCTATTGCAGAGTGGACGGACAGGGCTTCGGCTTTGTCCTACCCGAAGAAGCTGACAAGCTCCGCGAGTTTTTCGCCGAGCATCAGGATAAGCCTGCGCTTGAAAATCCATCAGGCGTAAGCTAAAAATTTTTGTCGTGTGCTTGACATACGGGTGACGAAGATCATGAAAGCGAATGCTCGGCAGTCCCGCTTCCTCCAGCAGCGTTTTAAGCCGCCGGTATGCCGTCCCCGGATTCATCGGCAGCTCCGGACTGGTCGGCTGCGGGAAAATCCATTGACTGATGGAGGCTTTTTTCCGTGCCCGCAGCAGTGTAGCGACGCTCTCCGGCAGGATGATCGTGCGGTTGCCCTGGCTCGTTTTCGTGTCGCCGAGGGCGTAGACCTCCTGTCCCTTGCTGTGCAGCGTCCGGGAGATTCCGAGCGTCCCGGCCTTCGCGTCGAAGTCGCGCCACATGAGCGCGCAGATCTCGCCGCGCCGCAGGCCGGTCATAAGCTCCGTGTAGAAGAAATCCCGCCAGGTATCGTCCTTCTGAACCGCTTGCAGGAACGTGTCCAGCTCCTGCTCGCTTAGCACCTGCATCGGCTTATAGTTTAGCTTCGGCGCAGTTGCGTTCTCGGTCGGATTTTTCGGAATGATGTGCGCCTGCACCGCAGCCTTCATCGCGCCGTGCAGCATCGTATGGATGTGCCGCACGGTCGAGTCGGAAAGTCGCTTACTGCCCTCGGCGTCCTCGCGCACGCGCCCGCCGTTTTTCAGCCGCCGGTACATCCGCTGCACGTCCTGCGTCGTGATGAGCGAAACCTGCTTGCCGCCGAGCTGCGGCTTGATGTAGTTTTCGATATAATTCCGGTAGCCTTCCAGCGTCCCTGGTCGGATCGTGCCTTCCTTGTATTCCGCAAGCCAGCAATCTAACCACTCGCTCAGCGTCATGCGGCTGTCCTCGGTCAGCTCCACGTCCTGATAGCATTCGATACTCTGGTGGAGCTTTTCTGTCAGCTCCCTCTGCGTCTTTGCGTAGACGTGCCGGAAGATCGGGTCGCCGTTTGCCTTGTGTCCCACGACGATGCGCCCTTCCCAGCGCCCATCGTCGCGCTTTCTGACCATCCCGTCCCCAGATGGCCGCCGTTTTCCCATATGCAGGACTCCTTTCTTTCATGTCTTTTCTCTAACAACTACCACGCAGGAGACAGAATAGCTATCTCCCGCGCGGATAGTTATCAGAAAATTATCATTTGTGTTCTCTTTGTCTATGGCAGCACAGATTTTGAACCGCATTACCAGCCCATCGACATGGTGCTGCTCGTCTGCTCCTGCTCGTAATCGTCCGCCTTGTGTCCGGCAGCCATGCGCATTCTGCGCAGCTTGGCGAGCCGCTTGCGGTCAATCTGGACGCCACAGCTTTGCGGCGCAGGAGCGCTGCTCTGAAAGATCTTTCCCATGTAGTAGAACAGTCGAGTTGCCGAGAGCAAAACGTTCGGCGGCTCCGGTCGCTCGATGCGGTCCACGAAAAATCCCGCATAGTCGTGTCCCTGCGCCTGCGCTTTCTGGAACCAGTCGTAGGCAGCATCCTTGTCCTGCGGCACACCGTCGCCGCTGAGACAGAGCTTTCCCAGCAGATACTGCGCATAGGAATTTCCCTGTTCGGCTGCCATGCGCACATATTCCGCCGCGCGTTCCGGATTTTTCGGTGTGTTCTTTCCGCTGAGATATTCCTTGCCCAGCCGATAGGCGGCATAGTCGCTGCCATTCTGCGCCGCCCGTTCCAGCCAATAGAAGCCCTGCGCGGGATTTTGTACTTCCAGATCATCCGAGAGGAGCAACTTGCCCAGTGCATACTGTGCTGCCACATGATCTTGCCGCGCAGCCAGTTCCAGATAGTGCTGTGCTTTTTCTGTGTCCGGAATCAGCAGCCCACCATCGCGATAGAGAATCCCAGTCAGATACTGTGCGTACCGGTCGCCACCGTCTGCCAGCGTTTCTAACTGCTTTGCGGCTTCGTCACGTTCCTCCAACGACATAGACTCGTCGTTCGCCATTGCGTACCACGCATTTGTCGGATACGGAATGCTGTAGGTCGCATTTTGCTCCGCATCCTGCGCTGCACCCACATCCTCAAACGTGATCTCGTTTTGCCGAACCTGCTCTGCCACCTGAATGACCGCATTCTTGATCTGCCGGAATTCCTTCTGCTGCGAGAGCGGCGGACGCTGCCGCTCTTTTTCTGCGTAGAAATCGTTCAGCCTGCACTGCAGCTTCCACCAACGTCCGTAACATTCGTCCACGCTCGGCAGCAGTTCCATCTGATCGACAATGGCATCGATCTTCTGCTTGAGGTGCTTCGGCAGATACCCGTAGGACTTCTTTCCTTTGACGCTGCCAAGTTCCAACGCCAGTTCCCGGATCATTTGCTCTGCCTCCGGATGCTCGCAGGCGGAGTTCTGCATCTTCTGTGCAAGCGCCAGCATAGCAGACCGTGTTTCCCTTACCAGCTCGTCGCGGGATTGGCTCTTGTCCTCGTAGATGTGCAGCAGTTCCTGCTGAAAGATCTGGTTCGTCAGGACAGATTTTATTTTCCGGATACCTTCCCGGTTCAGGTACGCCTGCCCTGGTTTTTTCGACCACGCCATCATGTGAATGTGCGGGTGACTGCCCTCGTCGTGGAACGCCGCATACCAGCGAAAGTCCTCCGGCGGGATGTGCATCGCCTCCGCAATGTCGTTCCGATGCGCCCGCAGCAGCGCCCGCCATGCGTCCGCATGGTCGAACCCCAGCCGCTCCGCATCCTCGCGTCGGAGCGAAATGATGTGCGTCCAGATATTGCCGGTGTAGCTGTTCACCTCTGCCATTGCCGCGTTCAGATCGACTGCATCTTCATCACCGAACAGTCCGTGTTCGCCCAGCCGCTCCGCGCGAGGTCGGGTTGCGATGTACTTGGCATAGCCGTCAAGCTCCTGCACCTTGCCCCAGTTTTCCTCCACCGCCAGCGTGAGAAACTGTGAGGCGTTGAACTTTGTCGGATGTGCCGCATAATCGCCGTATTCCAGAAGCGTTTTCGTATCCGGAAAATCCTTCGTCAGCTTTTCGATGAGCT
>ERZ835541.2853-NODE-2853-length-13074-cov-10.368769_pt1 | contig 13074 bp, 10 predicted proteins | sample MGYA00519945_ERZ835541 | MGnify/ENA primary metagenome ERZ835541 (study PRJEB31850, sample SAMEA3708780) | human gut metagenome | biome: human gut; feature: human-associated habitat; material: faeces | place: China | collected 2014 ...
CCATTCGGTGAGAACATCTGAATGCTGTATTGGTCGGTTTCCCCCAGACCGGTACAGGACTCCAGCGTGATCTGCACCGGGGACATGATCTTGTAGAAGGTAGAGAGCTGACTGCCCTGATTTTCAACCTCCAAAATATTCTCGTAGCTGGTGGAATCCGGTTTCATGAAAGCGTCTCCTTTTCTGTAATGTGCGAATATGATACAATCTGATGAATGCGGCACACGATGCTGTCATTGTGGAATGTGAACGGAATTGCTAAAATATAGGCACAATACAAAAACATTCTGTAAAAGCTGTGCGGCCGATGGCTTTATTATAGAGTGCTTTTGAAAAAATGTAAAGCGACAGATGCATTCTGTCGCTGCGAATGATACAGCACGTCTTGAAAGGAGAATTCCCATGTCTGCACCTGCAACGACAGAGAAAAAATATCTGAAATGGTATCAGAAGCTGGCCTACGGTTCCGGCGATCTGGCCTCTAACTGCTCCTATGGTCTGGTTTCCAGCTTTGTACTGCTTTATCTGACCGGAACACTGGGTCTGGACAGCGCCATCATCGGCTCTTTGATGCTGGCTTCCAAGGTTCTGGACGGCATCAGCGATGTGATCTTTGGCACCCTGATCGACCGCACCCACTCCAAGCTGGGTAAGGCACGTCCGTGGATGCTGTTTGGTCAGGTAGGTGTTTCCCTCTGCCTGTTTTTGCTGTTTGCCATCCCGGCTGGCAGCACAACCATGCAGTATATCTACTTCTTCATCGTGTACACGGCACTGAATGCAGTGTTCTATACTGCCAACGGCATTGCCTATTCCTCTCTGGTGGCGCTGATCACCAAGAACAACAATGAGCGTGTGCAGCTGGGCTCCTTCCGTTTTATGTTTGCAGTCGTCACCAACATCTTCATGGGCTTTGCCGTTACCGGCATGGTGGAGCAGTTCGGCAGCGGTGCCGCAGGCTGGCGTACCACGGCTCTGATCTTCGCGATCGTTGGTCTGGTGGTCAACACCATCAGCTGCCTGGCTGTCAAGGAGCTGCCGGAGGAAGAACTGAGCGGCAACACCAGCGAAGCCGCAGAGGAAGGCAAAGCAGTTGCCAAGGAGAAAAAGCATGGCTTTGCCGAGACCGCTAAGATCCTCATCCACAACAAGTATTACCTGATGATTCTTGCCATCTACATCGTATACTACATCATGAGCAACCTGACCACCGGTGCCGGTGTGTTCTGCGCCACCTATTACTGGGGCGATGGCAGCCTGCTGGGGCAGTTCTCCATGATGAAGATGTTCCCCGTTATCATCGCACTGGCCATTGCACCGGTCCTCATCAAAAAGACCGGCAGTATGCAGAAGGTCAACTTCTGGGGCTACGCCATCAGCAGCGTGCTGGGCATTCCCATGATCTACTTTGCCATGCAGAAGAACCTTTCCATGTTCCTGCTGTTCATGTTCATTAAGGGCATCTTTGCAGGTACCCTCAGCGGCTCTTTGAATGCCCTGATCGCTGAGGCCAGCGGCTACACCACACGCACCACCGGCATCCACATGGACGGTATGATGTACAGCTGCTCCTCTCTGGGCGTGAAGGTCGGCGGCGGCATCGGTACTGCGGCTGTGGGCTGGCTGCTGAAGCTGGGCGGCTTTGTGGGCACCGCAACGGTCCAGAGCGAAAGCGCCATTCGGATGATCTTCAACCTGTACATCACCTTCCCCTTCGTGATCGGCATCATTATCACGGTGCTGCTGGCTTTCCTGGATGTGGAAAAGGCCAATAAGAAGTGGGATGCTGAACACCAGAAAGAGGCACAGGCATGATTCGACAGAATTTCAACGCAGATTGGACAGTAGAAAAGGGCGATGGCAATTCCCGGATGAATTCCTTTCTGGGAAATACCCAGACCAAAACCGTACATCTGCCCTACGATGCCATGATCCACGAAGCCCGCACCCCGGACACGAAAAACGGTGCACAGACCGGTTTCTACCCCGGCGGCGAGTACATTTTTCAGAAGCATTTCACTGCACCGCAGGCGTGGCAGGGCAAGCCGGTATCGCTGGTGTTTGAGGGCGTATACCAGACGGCGCTGGTCTACCTGAACGGCTGGCTGCTGACCCGGAACGTGAACGGCTATGCGGAGTTTACCGTGGAGGTTGGCCCCTACCTGAAATATGGTGCCGACAACCTGCTGAAGGTTATTGCAGACAACAGTCTGGAACCCAACAGCCGCTGGTATACCGGCAGTGGCATCTACCGCCCGGTGCGGCTGCTGGTGGGCAACAAGGTCTATCTGCCGCAGGATACCGTGCGTATCACCACCCGGGAGGTGGGCGAGGGCTTTGCCCTGCTGGATGTGACGGCACAGGTGCAGTCTGCCAGCACCGTTACAGAACGGGTGACCCTGCAGCAGACCATCTGCTGGGAGGGCACGGCAGTGCTCACCGACCGGCAGAACCTCCTGCTCCAGCCCGGTGAAAGCAGGACCGTCTCCTTCCGGTACTGCGCGGACAGCCCGGCTCTGTGGAGCCCTGAGGACCCCAACCTCTACACCAGCATTATGCAGGTGCTGGAGGGCGAGGAAGAACTGGACCGGGAAGAGACCAGCTTTGGCATCCGTACCCTGAGCATTGATGCAGCGCATGGGGTACGCATCAATGGGCAGACCGTCAAGCTGCGAGGTGCCTGCATCCACCACGACAACGGCATTCTGGGTGCAGCTACCCTGCCCGATGCCGAGGAGCGCCGCATCCGTCAACTGAAGGAAGCAGGCTTCAACGCCATCCGCTCCTCCCATCACCCGGCAGGGCGGGCGCTGCTGGATGCCTGCGACCGGTACGGTGTGCTGGTGATGGACGAGCTGAGCGACGTATGGAACGTGCGGAAGAATCCCTACGACTATGCCCTGTACTTTGAGCAGGACTGGAAGCCCACCATTCAAAAGATGGTAGCCAAGGACTACAACCACCCCAGTGTTATTTTGTACTGTGTGGGCAACGAGATCTCCGAGGCAGGCTCGGAAAGCGGCGCAGAGACCAACCGTCGGCTCTGCAACACCTTCCGGGAGCTGGACCCCACCCGCTACACCACCAACGCTCTTAACGGTCTGATGGCAGCCGGTTACCGTCTGCGGGAGATCATGGGGGATGTGATGCGAAAGTTCCCAGCACAGCCCGGTCCCACCGGCGGCGATGGCGGCGGCAGCAATGCCCTGAACAGCTTTATGAGCCTGATGTCCGGGGAAAAGGGGGACTACTTTGCCACCCATCCCCTGCTCACCGAGGCGCTGTCCGGCTGCGAGGATTCTTGCGATGTGATCGGTCTGAACTACCTTACCGGACGCCACGTGCTGGAGCATGAGCTGCACCCCCACAAGGCAGTGCTGGGTACCGAGACCTACCCGGCAGACATCGTGCGGCTGTGGCGCATTGTGGAGGAGAACCCCCACATGATCGGCGACTTCACATGGGCTGGCTACGATTATCTGGGGGAGGCCGGCTGCGGCATCTTCCATTACGATGGCGGTGCCAATTTCAGCAGCATCTACCCGGAACGCACCGCCTATATTGGAGATCTGGATCTGCTGGGCAACCGCCGCCCCATCAGCTATCTGCGGGAGATCGTTTACGGTCTGCGGAAGGCCCCCTATCTGGCAGTGCTGCGGATGGAACACAACGGTCAGACCTCCAGCAAAACGCCTTGGATGTTTAAAGATAACCTTTCCAGTTGGACATGGCCCGGTTTTGAAGGACAGACGGCTTCGGTAGATGTGTACTCCGCCTCGGAGGAGGTGGAGCTGTTCCTGAACGGTGCTTCTCTGGGTCGCCGTACCGTGGTGGATTTTACCGCCACCTACAGCGTGCCCTACGCTTCCGGTGAGCTGAAGGCTGTGGGCTATACCGGCGGTGTGTGTGACGGCGTGTTCACGCTGCGCACCGCACAGGATGCACAGATGACTCTTACAGCAGACCGTAAGACCCTGCAAGCCAACGGCGAAGATGCCGCCTTTGTGATGATCCAATTCGTGGATGCAAATGGCACTGCAGATCTGCACACCAAGCACACCCTGAAGGTGGAGTTGGAGGGTGCAGGCATTCTGGAAGCCGTAGGCAGCGCAAACCCCTGCTCCGAGGAGCGTTACGACACCCCGGAAAGCGAGACCTTTGACGGCTGCTGCATGGCGGTGGTCCGTGCAGGAGAAGCTGCCGGCGAAATTCATCTGACCGTCACAGCAGATGACAGCGTTCAGAAGCAGCTGACGATTCTGGTTCAGAAAGCAGAGGGCTGAGGCTCAAAAAGCCGGTGAAGGCTCAAAATAAAAACAGGGTGCGCCCCTGAATAGGACGCACCCTGCCAAAAGCCACAGACGATAGCGATATGTACAACAGGGAGTTCCCCAGTGGGAACTTCCTGTTTTTCGTTGTTTGCATGATGAGCCTGCTCTGCCTGCCACGCGGCAAACTCCCTCTGGCCTTCCTCGCTGTTCCAGCAGGCAAGGATGGCCGGGTAGAATGCCCGCGCCAGACGGTCAATGACTTCATCGGGATAAGGGGAAGTATTTGTGGACTTTTTCTTTTTGTTCAAACGCACGCTCCTTTGATCGTCCCACCGTGGCAAAGTCGGGCGAGAAAATCAAAGTTTCAATTTTTATCAGGCGCAAGGGCGCGGAAGTTTTCCACCCTGCACTTGCGGCTGGTGGCTCATTGATGGCTTAAAGCAAAAAGCTCTAGGCTTAACCCCTCTTCTTTGCGGATCTTTCTGATCCGCTCTCCAACAAGGGATGCTAGTTCGGCTGGTTCAGATTCAGGCTGATCTTTCGCTTTTTTCACAGAGAACACCTCATTTGCGGGCAATCATCAGATGCCACGGAACGTAAAGGTGAACTCCACAGGCTTAGTCACATCAGGAATATACTCCGGGTGGACATTGGCACCCCAGCTGTCATCGCCGCCGACGCCCATCTGCTCGCCGATGGCACGAATCACCGTGTAATGGACCGGGGGCAGCTCGTAAGGATGCTTGGCACTCTCCATTTCATGGGGAGTGTAGGGCAGCGCAGAGAAGAACATGGGCTTTGCGGCATCCGCGGTAAACAGCAGCCCGCGACCCTTGCGGTCCACTACCTTTGCCCAGCGCACAGCGGTCTTTGCACCGCACTCCTGCGGCACAAGGTACTGTGCCATGTTGTCTGCGACCTTGTTCTGGTAAATGCCCAGCTTTGCACCATGCTGACGATCCCAGTAGGTCTCCGCAGGGCCGTTTCCGTACCACTCCACCGTGTCGTAGTCAGCGTCAATCTTGAACAGTACGCCGAACTCCGGCATTGCTGCAAGTCCTTCCACCGGGTCATAGTGCAGGGTGGTCTGGATGCGGCCATCACCGAACACACGGTACTGCAGGCTGCACTCTGCTGAGGGGCTGGTCTGGAGGTTATAGAGATAGGTCACGACCACGCTGTCGGCTTCCACCTCGCAGGTGGGGTTCTGGAGAATGGTGCCGCCGTGAACAGACGGGATCTCCTTGCCGATGCCCTTGGCGGTAGCGTACAGGCTTGCCAGTTTCCACTGGCCGCGAACACCGCCCATGTTGTTGCCGCAGTCGTTGTCGGTGGGAGCGCGCCAGAAGTTGGGCCGGGGAATCTCCTGAATCATCTCCTTGCCGGCATAGCGGTAGGAAGTCAGGCCGCCGTTCAGATCGGAGAACAAAACATCGAAATTCTCGCCCCGGACACCGATGTTGTGTGTACCGTGCGTAACGGTAAACGGCGTGACCTTCTTGCTGGGAATGGAACGGACCACAGCGATCACACCCTGTCCAAAGGCGACTTCATGACCCTTCTTTGCCCAGCTGGTGTCCTCCTTCAAACGGAAGCTGATGGTCACTGCATATTCACCGGGGAGCGCAGGGACTATAAACGGCAGCGGGAAGCTGGAACGCTCTTCGGGAGCAACATCAATATTGGTCAGTTTCTGCTGCTGATACAGCTTTCCATCACGATGCAGCAGAGCAACGCAGTCGAAAGCATCCGTAGAGGTGAACAGGTTCTTGTTCCAGACTTCAAAGCCAGAGTTGTCGATGGAAATGGCGATGTTCTGATAGCAGAACTTGACCTCCTGCATCTTGGGAGAAGGAGCACGGTCACCACCGTAGGCAATGCCGTTTCCGCTGAAATTATAGTCGGTAGGACGCTCACCGAAGTCGCCGCCGTAGGCTTGGAACCACTTGCCGTAGCGGTCTTTTTTCCAGATGGACTGGTCGATGTAATCCCAGATGAAGCCGCCCTGATAGCCGCAGTTCTTCTGGTCGGCAAGTTCCGTGTACTTGTGCAAAGCACCGTTGGAGTTGCCCATAGCATGAGAATATTCGCACTCGATATAAGGCCGCTTATCGCCCTGTGCCAGATACTCTTGAATGTCCTTCACAGTGCTGTACATATGGCTCTCGATATCGGTGGTTTCGAGGAAGCGGGGATCATTGACCACACCTTCGTAATGCACCAGACGGGTGTCATCAAAGCGGCGGACCATCTCTGCCATCTGGAGCAGGGTCTCACCACCAAACGATTCGTTGCCCAGAGACCAGATCAGAACAGCAGGATGGTTTTTGTCACGCTGGTAAGTGGAATTCATGCGGTCAAACAAGACAGCTTTCCACTCCGGCTTATCATTGGGCAAAACGCCCTCGATGCCGCGAATGCCAGCCTGATGAATATCCCATGTGCCATGGGATTCCAGATTGTTCTCTGCGATCAGATACAGACCATACTCGTCGCACAGGTCGTACAGTGCATCCTGATTCTGGTAATGGCTGGTACGGATGGCATTGATGTTGTTCTGCTTCATGGTGATGATATCCCGAAGCAGTTCCTCATGGGTGTGTACGCCCACAGCACGACCCGTAATGGAGCTGAACTCATGACGGTTGGCACCCTTGAACACGATGCGCTTGCCGTTGAGCAGCATCCGATTGTTCTTCAACTCGAACTTGCGGAAACCGACTTTCTGCCCAGTCACCTCTACTAGATGGCCTGCATCGTCCAGCAGCTCGATTTCCAGTTCATACAGAGCCGGGTCCTCTGCACTCCACAGGTGGGGGTTCTCCACCGCATGGCTGAACAGAGCAGAACCGCCGTTCAGTGCGATTTCTTCGGAGAACACTTCCAGCTCACTGCGGCGCAGGGTCAGACGGGCCGCGCCCTTTCCCTCCACCTGCAGTGCAACTTCCAGCGTGGAATGAGTAAAATCATCCCCGGCAAACAGCGTTTTGACGGATACATCTTCCAGATGCACGGTGGGGATGGCGTACAGCCACACGCTGCGGAAGATGCCGGAGAAGCGGAAGAAGTCCTGATCTTCGCACCAGCTGGAGGAAGTCCACTTGAACACCTGCACAGCAAGTTTGTTCACGCCCGGCTGGAGATAGGAAGTCAGATCGAATGCGTGTGCGGAGAAGCTGTCCTCGGTGTAACCCACATAAGACCCGTTCAGCCAAAGAGCCATGCCGCTTTCCACACCCTCGAACTCGATGTGGACGGGCTTGCCCTGCATGGATTCCGGCAGCTCGAAGTATTTTACATAGCTTGCCACTGGATTGAACCGCTGCGGGATCTCGCCCGGCTGTACTTCTTCACGGCCATCCCACGGATACTGAATATTTGCGTACTGGGGAATGTCGTAGCCCTCCATCTGGATGTGTGCCGGAACATGAATGTCATCCCAGCCGCTGCAATCGTAATCCGTCTTTTCAAAGCCGGGGATGGCACTGGTGTAGTTCTTTGCGTAGGCGAATTTCCAGATACCGTCCAGCTTCAGCGCCAAAGAAGAGGAGCCTGTCCGATATTCTTCGCGGGAAGCGTAAGTACGGAAACTTGCATGAGCATTCAGCACGTTTTCCTTGAAAAAGGTGGGGTCTTTTACTTTTGCAAAATCAAATGCAGCCATAGTATTTCCTCATTTACCTTTTATAATTTTATAATATTTCTCCAGCCTCCCCGGAGGAATCGCTGGATTCCTCCGGGGAACAGCAGATGAAGGAGAAATGATAATGACTTGTTATCAGACTGCTGCACGCAGTTTTTCATTTGCTTCTTCAACTTTCAGATGAGACAGAATGAAGGTGATAATGGCATCCAGAGCGAACGGAATCACCAGATACATAATCTTCAGCATATTGATGCAGGAATCCGGCTGAACGGTCAGAGCGCTGTCAAAATGGCTTGCTGCCAGCAGCCAGCCGGTGATGGCAGTACCCAGACCGCCGCCCAGCTTCACACCGAGAGAAGTGCAGGAGTACATCGTGCCATCCACGCGCTTATGCTTCGTCAGCCAAGTATATTCAGAGCAGGCTGCGATCACAGCGTTCATATCGCCCTGCCAAGGACCCTGACCAAGAGCTGCGATTGCAGTAAAGAGCAGCATCAAGGTCACATTGCCGCTGCCCATGTAACCAGCTACAGCAACCAGTGCACGAGAAATTGTTGCCAGAGTATAGCTCATTACATTCAGCTTATACATTCCATTCCACTTTGCAACCAAGGTCGGGGTGAACACCAGTGCGATGATCAGAGGAATGTTGATTGCCCAAGAGAATACACCGAACAAATTCTGGTTGCCAAGGATGTAGGTTGCATAGTAGGTGCCCATGCTGATCATGGCACCGTAGATCTGCTGCAAAATGTAGGTGACGCAAATCATCATATAATATTTGTTACCAGCAAGCAGCTTTGCAGCCTGAACCAGATTGTACTTTTCGTCCTGCTCGATTTCCTTTTTGTCGGTGGTATCCACCAATTCGCCTTCCGGCAGTTCCTTCACGGAGAGAACGGAGAGGGTGTTGACAAGCAGACCGATGATGGCGTAGATGATTGCAACAGTGCGCCAACCGGCAGCACCACCGCCCAATGCCGTAACAGCACCCAGCGTGATGGACTGGATGAGCAGGCTGGTGGCAAAGGCGAACATGAAACGCCAAGAACCCATCTCGACCTGTTCGGCACTGTTCTTCGTGACGAGAGCAGTCAGTGCAGAGTAAGCAATGTTGTTGGCAGTGTAGAATACAGCGTTCAGCAGAGTATATGCGATCAGAAACCATGCGTACTGTGCAAACTGCCCCAGATTGGTCGGGATGGCGAAAATTGCCACCAGCGTAATGGCACAGCCAATGTAGCCGTACAGCATCCAAGGACGGGCTTTGCCCATCTTAGAATGCGTTTTGTCAATCAAAGAACCAAAGAAAATGTCCGTCACACCGTCCAGCAGTTTGGAAACTGCAATCAGAGTGCCGACAATACCGGGGTTCAGGCCAACGGTGTTGGTCAGATAGATCATGACGAAGGAGGACAGGAATGCATACACCACGTTGCCTGCAATATCGCCTGAACCATAGCCGACTTTATTATACCACTTTAGATAACGTTTTTCAGTCATTGTGCTTTCTCCCATCTTGCTTGTTTTGTGTGGGCGCGACCAATCTGCTGCGCACTTCAGACTGGAATTCTCATTACGCAAGTTGCCCAAATCTCTTGCGTTCCGTCTGAAAATATTATAGAATCTAATGGAACGAAAAGATATAGACAAGATGGAACAGAATATGCACAAAATCAAAGAGTTTGTAATTTTTTGATAGAACATTTACCAAATCGCTGTAAAATCTCTGAAGATGAGGAGGACGCAGGGATGTATTTCAACTCAGGATATTTGAACAACTCCCGTTTGGATTTCAAAGACTACTCAAAGCCGCTGGTCGTAGGCAGCTGCGGCACTTATCGCTTGAAAAAACGCCCTAAGCTACCTACTTTTTGGGCAAAGGGTCGCAGAGACTATCAAATCCTCTATGTGGCATCTGGTAAAGCACACTTCTGGTTCGATGGTGTCGAGGAAGTGGTGACTTCTGGACACATGGTGCTTTATCAGCCGAAAGAAATCCAGAAGTATGTCTACTATGTAGAAGATCATCCAGAGGTGTTCTGGATTCACTTTACAGGATACGATGTCAAAAACATCCTGAACTATCACGGAATACCCTTGGACAAGCACGTTTTTTACAGCGGCACACTGCCGGATTACAAAATGCTGTTCCGAAAGATCATCCGGGAACTGCAACAATGTGAATATGGCTATGAAGACTATATTGCTTCTCTCTTCAACATCATTCTGCTTTTAGTAAGCAGGCAACAGCAGGAAAGCGAGAAAACAACTACAAGCATCCCGGAAGAAATCGAAGCCGCCGTTGCCTACTTTAACGAGAACTATAACACAAAGGTCAGTGTGGACGATTACGCAGAATCGCTGCATATCAGTACGAACTGGTTTATCCGTAATTTTAAGCTGTACATGAAAATAAGCCCTGCACAATACATCCTGTCCCTTCGGATGGTAAATGCACAAAGCTTATTGGAGAACACCGAATACAATATTGGAGAAATTGCAGAGATCGTAGGGTATGATAACCCACTCTATTTTAGCCGGGTATTCAAGAAAGAGTATGGTGTCAGTCCGGCACAGTACCGAAAGAATCTGGAAGAATCTACTGAAAAATGAGAAAGATTCCTTATAAATAAGGAGAGTAGAACCATGCCGATAAAAAATGCGATCCACAGCCAACAAGTCTACGACCCAACGGATGAATCCATCATGGCAGAGCAGGAACTTTGCATGGAACGGCTATTGGAATAGCTCCCGAATGGATACAGCGACCATTATGTGCCGGATGGCTTTGTACGAGATTAGAGTGTATACAAGGAGGTCTCTTTATGTTGGAGCATTTTTTCAAATCGCTAGTTGCAACAGTTTCTGACCCTTACCAATGCAATCGCATCACGGATGCGTTGGCGGCAGCTGGAATTAAATTCTATTGTAAATCCAAAGATGTCAATCGGCATAACACATTTGATCAAGCAAGAATTGGAACCCTCGGCATAAAACCGCAATATGTCACAGAGGTGTTTGTGGACAAAGAAAATGCTGATATGGCTCTGCACATTATACATACCCTGTCATAAGCCCGGAGTTCCCCTGCGAACAAAAACATTCCAATATAAAAAGGACGCTGCCGCCTCTGGGTAAGAGGTTGCAGCGTCTTTTTGGTATCAGAGGGCGAATGATCTGTCAGATTGGACGGCTCCCAACGAATGCGATGCTTTTAGCTTGCGTCTTTCTGTTCGTCAAGAATGCGCCAGCCGTCCATCAGGTCTGAATTTTCCATAATAAAGGTGTGGGCGGTATCCTGTCCCCACGAGTTGTCGTATTTCAGCATCAGATAATCGCTCAACTCGGTTCGATTTTTGAACTTCAACAAGCGATACGGCTCCTGAAAAGCGACCTTTTCAACGAAATATACTGCATCCGATGTGGGAAGCATAACGCCGACATGACCGATCATAAGAGAATTGTCCGTTTCAGAGAACTGATCGTGCAGGACAACGGAGACAAGACGAATCTTATCATCTTCTACGAAGGAGAGGCCGCGTTTCTTCCATTCCTGCTGAATCGTTTTCAAATGGGTAGGAATATCGGTCGTATTGGTGGTTTTGACCGGGGCGAACAGCGCATCAAACTTTTGCCGTTCATCGCCGCAAAGGGATTCCGGGTCAGAATCCAGTGTTTCATAGTCCATAAACAGGGTGTCCTCGGCTGAGTCAAGGTCTGCCTTGCCCGTGACGGTGATAAAATCACCGAACAGCCCACAAGCGGTGATCCGACAGTTCCAGCCGGGGAAGGTATCGTATTTTTCTGTCCATGCGTCCTGCATGGAGTAAGGATCGTATTTCAGATCCGAAGGCTTGGCGTTTTCAAACCCTGTGGTGAGCCATGCCGGGTCCACAGCATTGTTGAACTTTTGCACATGATCGAAGAAGGTCCGTATCCGCAGGTCGGATACGCCGGCATCCTGCAAAAGTTTGGAAAGAAGAGCCTGTGTATCCGAATCTGCCAAATTGGAGTATTCAATTTGCTGAAGGACGGGCTGAGAAGTTTTTTGAGTGCAGCCTCCTGCCAGAAACGCACTGCAAAAAAGTGCAGCGGAGCAGACAAGAAAAGTTCGACGTTTCAAAAATGGTCACCTCGTTGTGTTTTTCGGAAAATTTCTTTGAGTGCCGGAGTCTCCACCATAGGCGAAGAGAGCAACGCCGTTGGTCTCGTAACGAATGGTATCACAGATAAACAAAGAAAATCAATGACTTCTGTCGTATTTGACCATATATAATGTTGCAGTATCCATATCCCATACGGCTAACGCCCATTTGGGGAAAGACAATGCGGCAGTTTTCTGAACGATTTTCTTCATGTCGGACACAACAGGAGTATACCCAAGTTGGAATAAGAATTTTCCGCTTTTTCTGAATGGAAGGTTCAAATCGCTTTCCAGATAGACGGAGGATACCAACTTGCGAAGCGCGGCACGGCGATTTCGGCCAACCTCGTTTCCGCCGCCTTGATGGAATCGCCCATGGCATGATAGCGTTCTGTCGCCGTCGTTGCTCGTTCCCACAGTTCGTCGGCACTGCTGATCTTCTGCTCCTTGCCCTTCGCCGCCGTGTGCTTGCCACGCTTCACCTCGTAGCCCTGCTGTATCAGCTTTTGAAGAAAAACTTCAAAGTCCTTCGGCTGCTCTGCAAGGATGGTGTCGATGATTCCGCACAGGCGGTCACGGTTGCTTTCTCTCGGCGGGTAAACGATCGAGTTGCGCCGAGCACACAAAGTAATCTCTCCAACCCTACAGCTCAGTTTCCACCGCAAGCTGCTCCTGCTTTTCTTTTTCGTCAGCGATTTGGACATCAACATCTTCGCGCATCTTTTTCAGAAGTGCAAGAACTCGCTTGATTTGATCCTTGGTGTTTTCCACCCTGCTCTGTGCCTGATTGATGTGATCCAGAACTGCCCAGTCTGCAAAGAGGCCGTCAAAGAAGAAATCCGCAAATTTCAAAAAGCTGTCCACCGTAACCTGAAGGTCTGCGGTGATTTCAACATCGGAAAGTTCAGTTTTGAACCGCCGCAGTTCCACTTGGAGCTGTTCGATTTGTTCCTGTGCATCGTCCAGTTCCTCATACTTGGCAAGATCGGCCATCAAACCGCCGCCCATTA
>ERZ835541.2862-NODE-2862-length-13040-cov-2.835734_pt1 | contig 13040 bp, 6 predicted proteins | sample MGYA00519945_ERZ835541 | MGnify/ENA primary metagenome ERZ835541 (study PRJEB31850, sample SAMEA3708780) | human gut metagenome | biome: human gut; feature: human-associated habitat; material: faeces | place: China | collected 2014 ...
CTTTGCAGAAATATGCTGCTGAAAATGATATCGTGTTATTGTATGTTTCCATCGATACTCCCCAGAAAGCTGAACTCTGGAAAAAGATGACAGGGCACTATAACTTAAAAGGAGAGCATGTCATCATCAACGAGGCTTTCAAAATGGAAATTTATGAGAAGTTCGGGCGGAACGGCATACTGTCAATCCCGCATTATGCCATTGTCAATAAAGAAGGAACGCTGCAATTCCCATCGGCAGCCAGCCCGGAAAATATGGATAAGCTGATGGAACAACTGAAAGAAGCCTCTAAATGAACGATTATTAACGAATGCTAAGACTCATCGAAATACAGCAAAAACAGGCTTATTCTTCGTTCGTATTAATACTGTAAAAAACAAAGAACCATGAATAGATATAGACTGCTTTTTTCAATCATCCTCTTGCTGTTCCTCTCTCCCTGTTTGCGGGCAGGGGAATGGCAATGGTCTGTGACTCTTGATGGGTTTGTCTCTAATGAAACGAACCGGAATCCTACAGCTTTCTTGTGGATACCCGCTGACTGTATGCAGGTAAAAGCAATTATTGTAGGACAACACAATATGAGCGAAGAAACTCTTTTTGATAATCCCCTTTTCCGCGAAAAGATGCAGAAGCTGGGAATCGGCTTTGTATGGATAACTCCCGGTATCGATCAGCAATGGGATGTATCGAAAGGCACACAACAGATATTTGAGAAAATGATGTTCTCCCTGGCAGACGTCAGCGGATATAGTGAACTGAAAAATGTCCCCATCGTTCCCATAGGCCATTCGGCTATGGCTACTTATCCCTGGAATTTTGCCGCATGGAATCCGGAACGTACTTTGGCTATCATTTCCCTACATGGCGATGCTCCGCGTACGAATCTTACCGGCTACGGGCGTGAGAATCTGGAATGGGGACGTACCCGTAATATCGATGGAATACCCGGACTGATGATTGAAGGAGAATATGAATGGTGGGAAGCCCGGGTAAATCCGGCACTGGCCTTCCGCATGATGTATCCTGAAAGTTGTATCTCATTTCTGTGTGACGCAGGACGGGGACATTTCGATGTGGCAGACGAAACAGCCGCATACATTGCTCTATTTCTGGAAAAAGCTATCAATCAACGGCTGACGGATGAAGTAACGAAAGACGGTAAAGTAAAACTGAATCCGGTAAACCCAACCAAAGGCTGGCTGGCAGAACGCTGGCATCCCGATCAGAAGAAGCGAGTCAAAGCCGCCCCCTATTCACAATATAAAGGTGATCCTCATGATGCTTTCTGGTATTTTGACCGTGAAATAGCGGAAGCGACTGAAGTACGGTATACGCAAAGCCGCGGAAAGAAAGAACAGTATCTGGGTTTTGAGCAAAACGACAGTTTACTGACATACGACAAGAAACATCATGTACGTGTACAGCCCCGCTTCAATCCGGAAGCCGATGGAATCACTTTCCATCTGAAAGCCGTATGTACGGATTCCCTGAGAACCAAACTATCTGATGAGCATACAGATGCGACACCGATAATCAGTCGCATCTGTGGACCAGTAAAAAAGGTAAATGACACCACATTTATGGTATCTTTCTATCGGATGGGTATGAATAATCTGCGCCGTACCGGTGATATATGTCTGTTGGCAAGCCAGGCAGGAGACCGGAAGTATAAAAGTGCTGTTCAGGAAGTCAGTATCCGCATCCCCTACCGGAATACGGAAGGACAAAGGCAGTATATATTATTTCCAAGATTACCCGATGTGAAAGCGGAAAGCAGTTCTTTATCTTTAAAAGCCACAAGTGATTGTGGACTGCCCGTCTCTTACTACATCAAAGAAGGTCCAGCTGAAATAGAAGGAGACCAAATTGTATTCACTCCTATCCCACCCCGCAGTAAATTTCCGGTAAAAGTAACGGTAGTTGCCTGGCAATATGGTATTGCTGGTAAAGTACAGACGGCCGAACCGGTGGAACGTAGTTTTTATATCCTGAAATAACAGCAACTACCAAGTAACTTTTATTCTATCTGTCACTTTTACATATTTCATCACAACTTCTGTTGTTTATAGGTTTTCAAAGATTTATCCTTAGTCAGTTCGGGCACTAAACGAATGGCGAACCTCCCGAAGCCCTCAGATTAAAATGCAATACAGTCTTAGCATTGACACGGAATTTTGAGACTCTGACTTTCGTTCGTGTAGGAATAGATTTGTCGCCATCCGTATAAATTTCAGCTACATAATCTTTTCCAGCAGGCAGAAAACTCAAATCAACCGGTAACGTCCGTGCATCATTATTTGTAATTGAACCTATGAACCATTCCTCTCCTTTCCGGCGAGCCACAGTAATAAACTCACCGACTTCACCTTATAAAACCTTCGTATCATCCCAGGTGGTGTACACATCATCAAAGAACTTTAATTCCGGTTCGTCCTGCGAATCCGAAAGTTTGTCATACCAATACATATATTGCAGGGGATTGTAATAGACAGCTGTATTCAAGATTACAGACTATCTGTCAAATAATGGAACGCACTTCACAGAAAGGCCAACAAACATTACTCTTATTCTCAATTTTGGGAATATCGGCAATGAACCGGTAATTGTGGAATGGATCCGCTCATTTGAAAAGCTGGAAGATATTTGAGTAATATATCCCTCTACTTCGTATATATAAAGAAAGAACTAACAAAAGAATTATGAGAAATAAGAGTTTGATCCTAATGACAATCTGTGCAGTTCTATCAACCGATCTTTCCGCTCAATCCATTTATCCCGGACAGCATGCCGGAAAAATGAAAAAAGTGACAACAGCGCCGATACAGGTAGAGAGTTTCGACTTAAAAGACGTGCGTTTATTACCAAGCCGCTTTCGCGACAATATGATGCGTGATTCTGTTTGGATGACTTCCATAGCAACCAATCGTTTGCTACACAGTTTCCGCGACAACGCCGGAGTATTTGCCGGACGTGAAGGTGGGGATATGACCGTAAAGAAACTGGGCGGCTGGGAATCACTAGACTGCGAACTGCGCGGACATACAACAGGGCATTTACTATCAGCCTATGCGCTCATGTACGCATCTACCGGAAGCGAAATATTCAAGCTGAAAGGTGACAGCCTTGTTACAGGTCTGGCAGAAGTACAGGCAGCTTTGGGAAACGGGTATCTCAGTGCATATCCGGAAGAATTGATCAACCGGAACATACGTGGGACAAGTGTATGGGCACCCTGGTATACATTGCACAAACTCTTCTCCGGATTGATCGACCAATACCTCTATGCAGATAACAAACAGGCATTGGAAGTCGTTACCCGCATGGGCAACTGGACTTATAATAAACTTAAACCACTGGATGAATCCACCCGGAAAAGAATGATACGGAATGAATTCGGTGGTGTGAACGAATCTTTCTATAATCTCTACGCCATCACCGGTGACGAACGTTATCAATGGCTCGCAGAGTTCTTCTATCACAATGACGTTATCGATCCGCTGAAAGAACAACGCGATGATTTAGGAACCAAGCACACGAATACCTTTATCCCAAAAGTTCTTGCCGAAGCACGCAACTACGAGCTGACGCAGGATAATGACAGTCGGAAACTGACTGATTTTTTCTGGCATACCATGATAGACCATCATACCTTTGCACCGGGATGCAGCAGTGATAAAGAGCATTATTTCGATCCACAACAATTATCCAAACATCTGACCGGATATACCGGTGAGACTTGTTGTACATACAATATGCTGAAACTCAGTCGCCACCTGTTTTGCTGGACAGGAGATGCCAAAGTTGCCGACTACTACGAACGTGCACTCTATAATCATATCCTCGGGCAACAAGACCCTGAAACGGGAATGGTATCCTATTTCTTGCCTTTGCTCTCCGGCTCGCACAAAGTTTATAGTACCCGGGAGAATTCCTTCTGGTGCTGCGTAGGCAGCGGCTTCGAAAACCATGCTAAATATGGAGAAGCTATCTATTATCACAATGACCAGGGAATCTACGTAAACCTCTTTATCCCGTCAGAGGTAAACTGGAAAGCGAAAGGAATAACTCTGCGCCAGGAAACAGCTTTCCCCGCAGAAGAGAACACTGCATTGACCATCCAAACGGACAAACCTGTCACCACTACGATTTATCTGCGCTATCCATCATGGAGTAAAAATGTGAAAGTAAACGTCAACGGGAAAAAAGTATCGGTAAAACAGAAACCGGGATCATACATTCCCGTAACCCGCCAATGGAAAGACGGTGATCGCATTGAAGCCAATTATCCGATGAGCCTGCAACTGGAAACAACGCCGGACAATCCACAAAAGGGAGCCCTGCTATACGGACCGCTGGTATTGGCCGGTGAATCGGGAACAGAAGGTATGCAATCTCCGGCACCATTCTCTGATCCGGCATCATATAATGATTACTATACTTACAATTATCATATTCCGGCTGAGCTGAATACCACCTTACAAATAGACCGGAAACACCCCGGACACAGTTTACAGCGTACAGGCGAGGAACTGATATTTAAAACATCACAGGGCAATGTTTTAAAGCCACTGTATGACTTACATCACCAACGTTACGTTGTATACTGGGATCTGTCATTCACATCATGCCGTCCTGCCGATAACCGGCAGGCGGCTTATGATTTTACGCCACTTGACTCCATTGTCACCTCATGGATGAATAAAGGATACTATCCGGGAGCCTCAATCTGTGTAGTCAGAGACGATAACGTTATCTTTCAGAAAAATTACAAAAACTTTACCCCTGACACCAAAGTCTATGTAGCCTCTGCCGGAAAATGGGTAGCCGCCGCAGTAATCGGAGCAGTGGTAGACTGCACCGAACTGGACTGGAATGACAGTGTAAAGAAATGGATTCCTGAATTTAAAAACGACATAAAAGGAATGATTACTTTACGTCAGTTGCTTTCGCACACATCGGGCGTCCGCCCTTATCTGCCGGAACCACGCGTAGACAATTACAATCATCTGGATTCTGCAGTCAAGGAGATTCTTCCGCTTGACACGGTTTTCACTCCCGGTACCCGCTTTGAATATGGTGGACTTGCCATGCAGATAGCCGGCCGGATGGCAGAAAAAGCAATGAATAGGAATTATTCCAGGAATTAATAGCCCGACCTTTAAGAATGAAAAACTCCCACTTCACGCCCGTGAATACAGATGGCGGACACGCTCCCATGTTGGGTGGAGGTCTCTGTACCACTTTGCACGACTACATGCGTTTTCTTGATATGATCTACCACAATGGCGTATTTGAAGAAAAGCAACAGGAGAAGCCTATCAGATCAGTTCACCGGGTTGAGCCGGCGCCTATCCATGGATCAATAAACAGGACCGGGTATATGGATTCTTCATAGCCCATGTACAGGGAAGTTCACAAAAGGAAGATGGCTTCTCGTCATTTTTTGGAAGTCCTGTCATTTCACAAACTGTCTCGAACATTATTTCCCAAAAAAGATAGAACACATTGAGTATCCTCATATCTCAAATCGTATTCATATAAAAACAATAAATACGAAGATATGAAGACTATCGGCTCAACAATTATTATGTTAGCTCTCGTTCCTTCCCTCTTTGCGGACAATAGCAAGGAACTGAAGCTGGCATCTCCTGACGGAACACATGAAATAGCATTTTACCAGAAGCAGGTTTCACCTGCGGTAAACGAACTTTGTTATCGGGTAGATTACAAATCACAACCTGTAGTCAATGAATCGCATGCCGGACTGGAACTGGACAACCGGATATGGGAAATGGCTCTGGGAGCACGAAACCTGAAACAGCCAGCCTGCTGGATGGACAATCTGGAAGTGGACTCTGTGACCTACCAACCCGAAACAGACATCACCTGGCAGCCACTTTACGGTGAACGTAGCAGTGTACGCGATCATTACCGGACCGGCACCCTTTATCTCTCCAAGAAAGATAACTCCGGCTACCGGCTCAACATTGAGGTGCGCGCCTATAATGAAGGAGTAGCTTTCCGCTATTTCTTCCCGGAACACCCGAAGGCTATCTTTCATAAAGTAGTAGGTGATCTCACAGAATACGCCTTACCGGCAGGTACAAAAGCATGGACCGAACAATGGGCACAGGCTTTCTTTGAGTACCTGAACATTGATGATATCAAACATCCGGTAGAACATGCCCTTACGCTGGAACTCCCGAATGGTAAATGGGCCGCACTGGCAGATGCTGATGTAGATGACTGGTGCCTGACCAAATACCTTGCCTCCACAGATAAGAAGAACACACTGACTTCTGTAATGTATAGCCCCGTGGATGTGGTGACTTATTATGCCACTCCCTGGAAAATAGTCATGGCAGCCGACAAACCGAGTGAATTGCTTGAACACAATGATATCATCCAGAATCTGAATCCGCCGTGTGAAATTGCCGATGCCGCTGCATGGGTGAAACCAGGCAAGATTATGCGCGAAGCAACTATCACAACCGAAGGCGCTATTGCAACCATCGACTTCTGTGCAGCACATAATATCCCGTATATGCTTTTCGACTGGCAATGGTATATGCCCTGTACTTCACATGACGGGGATGCCACAAAGGTGGTTGCCCAACTGGATATGCCTCGTGTAATAACTTATGGCAAGGACAAAGGGGTTGGCGTCTGGGTGTACGTAAACCAGCATGCACTTATGAAACAAATGCGTGAACTTTTCCCATTGCTCCGCAAATGGGGAATTGTCGGGGTGAAATCCGGTTTCGTACAATACGCCAGCCATCGCTGGGCAACCTGGATCCATGATATGGTTCGTTTAGCGGCAGAAAATCATCTGCTGATGAATATCCATGATGAATATCGTCCTTCAGGCTTCAGCCGTACTTATCCGAATTTATTGACTCAGGAAGGTATCTGTGGAAACGAAGAATTTCCCGATGCAACTCATAACGTCACGCTCCCCTTCACTCGTATGATAAACGGTGCAGCCGACTATACGATCTGTTATTTCGACAAACGCCTGAAAACGACTCATGCTCACCAATTGGCAGCATCACTCGTGTTCTACAGCCCTCTGCAAACTATCTTCTGGTATGACAAACCATCGTTCTATCACGGAGAACCGGAAATAGAATGGTTTGAGAACTTGCAAACCGTGTTCGACGATACGAAAGTATTGGATGGCGCTCCCGGCAAAAACATAACAATGGCACGCCGACAAGGTCAGGAATGGTTTGTTGCAGCAATGACCAACAATGAAGGTTCTGAAGAAGAAATACCTCTCACGTTCCTCGATAAAGAAAAGAATTACCTCGCCTGCATCTATACGGATGGGGGAGAAAAGATAAAAACAAGTACACAGGTAAAATGTACTTATCTGCTTGTCAACGCTTCACAAACAATGAAGTTCCAGCTGAAACCCAGTGGTGGAGCTGCCATAAGACTGGTACCTATAGACAGGCAGAAAATGAAGAAATATAAAAAGTACAAAGGAGAAAGATTATAAAATATGATATGCCTTTGAGTGAATAAACAGATTCGTTCGTATTAATAGGCAAATAACACATTAAGGTTATTTTCAGTAGATAAAGGTAAGAGTTTGTATAGGTAAAATCTTTGTTTTCAGGATATTTAAAAAGGTAAATAAAAAGATGAAAAAGATATTTCTGCTTACGACATTGCTATGCGCTGCCTGTTGGCAGGCGGAAGCCCAATATGTATCCAAAGCCTGGGTATCTGACCAGAAGGATGGCACATACATCAATCCAGTGCTGCATGCCGATTATTCCGATCCGGATGTCTGCGCGGCAGGCGAAGATTTTTATATGACGGCTTCCAGCTTCGGATGTGCTCCCGGTTTGCCCATTCTCCATTCCAAAGATCTGGTTAACTGGAAATACGCAGGCTATGCGCTGAAACAGATAGAACCCATCGAGTTCTTCAATGCCCCCCAGCATGGAAAAGGTGCTTGGGCACCATCCATCCGCCATCATAATGGAGAGTTTTATATCTATTGGGGAGATCCGGATCATGGCATCTTCATGGTAAAGACCAAAGATCCTACCGGAGAATGGGAGAAACCGATATTGGTAAAAGCCGGTCGTGGCATGATAGACCCTGCTCCATTATGGGATGAAGATGGAAAAGTATATCTGGTACACGCATGGGCAGGAAGTCGTGCCGCACTGAACAGTGTTATCACAATTTGTGAGATGAATGCAGAAGGAACAAAAGTGATCAGTGATCCGATACTGGTCTTTGATGGTAATGATGGAATCAACCATACAATTGAAGGCCCCAAACTCTATAAGCGGAATGGCTACTACTATATTTTTGCCCCGGCAGGCGGAGTAGCAACCGGATGGCAGTTAGTATTGCGTTCGCGGAATATATACGGTCCTTATGAAAAGAAGATTGTCATGGCGCAAGGTTCTACCGACATCAATGGTCCCCACCAAGGCGCATGGGTTGACACGCAGACAGGGGAATCCTGGTTCGTTCACTTTCAGGATAAAGCCATGTATGGGCGTGTCGTTCACCTGAACCCGATGAAGTGGGTAAACGACTGGCCTGTAATTGGAAAAGATAAGGACGGCGATGGTTGTGGCGAACCAGTAACCCGTTATAAAAAGCCCAATATAGGCAAGAATTACCCGGTAGAAACACCTGCGGACAGTGACGAGTTCAATACCCGTCAATTGGGAATGCAGTGGGAATGGCATGCCAATTATCAGGATACATTCGGATATACTTCTGACTTGGGATTCATCCGTATTTACGGACATATTCTCTCCGAGAACTTTGTAAATTTCTGGGAAGTACCGAACCTTTTATTGCAGAAATTCATGGCAGAAGAGTTCACAGCAACTACCAAACTAAAAGTTTCCGCCAAAATGGACGGACAGCAATCCGGATTGATTGTAATGGGCTGGGACTATTGTTACCTCGGAGTAGAGAAAGAAGGTGATAAATTTATATTGAAACAAGTGACCTGCAAGGATGCAGAGCAAAAGACACCCGAAACAGTCAATCGCCTGGCAGAATTACCTGCCAGCAGAAAGTACGAAGCCGGTTTGTTTCCCAACTACGAAAGAGATATCTATCTACGGGTAAAAATAGAGAAAGGCGGTATCTGCCACTTCTATTACAGCCTGGATGGTAAAAAATATAAAGCAATAGGTATACCTTTCACAGCCCGTCAGGGAAAATGGATAGGTGCCAAAGTAGGGCTATTCAGTACCACTCCTTATGGTAAGGAACGGGGATGGGTAGATGCCGACTGGTTTCACATAGATAAATAAAAAGACTGATTATATGAAAACAAAAGAACTACTGTTCGGTGCATGCCTGTGCATGTTTACGGCTTGCAACATGCCCGAGAAAGGAATGGATGTGGATGTATATGAGGCGCTGGATTACTGTGACGCCCAAGTACAACGCACTTTAACAGAATTAAAAGCTGCAGAAGGTACTATCGACTACTCGATGATGCCCCGTAACATCATGGACAGCCTCAACACTTGGCATTGCCGAAAAGCGACAAAGGATGAATGGTGCAGTGGTTTCTGGCCAGGAGTTTTATGGTATGATTACGAATATACCGGTAAAACAACCATAAAGGAAGAAGCAGAGAAATTCACCGAACCGTTGAAGTTCCTGTCACAAATTCCGGCATACGACCATGATCTGGGTTTTCTGATCTTTTGCAGCTACGGCAATGGATATCGGTTGACGCATAATCCGGAATACAAACAAGTGATTCTAGATACAGCAGATTCACTGGCAACTTTGTTCAGACCTCGTGTAGGTACCATACTTTCATGGCCACGTAATATAGAAATGTTCGGTGGACACAATACGATCATGGATAATATGATAAACTTGGAAATGCTTTTCTGGGCTGCCAAGAATGGAGGAAACCCATATCTGGCAGATATAGCCGTGTCGCATGCCGACAAGACTATGAAATATCAGTTCCGGCCCGACTACACTTCCTATCACGTCGCTGTTTATGATACTTTGACGGGCGACTTCATAAAAGGAGTTACACATCAGGGATATGCCGACAACACTATGTGGGCACGTGGACAGGCATGGGCTATCTATGGTTATACGGTAGTTTATCGGGAAACGTTAGATCCCCGCTATCTGGATTTCGTACAGAAAGTAGCCGATGTATATCTGGAAAGACTGCCGGAAGACTATATACCTTACTGGGACTTTGATGACCCCAGTATTCCGAATGCGCCACGTGACGCCTCTGCTGCAAGTGTAACCGCATCCGCTTTACTGGAACTATCTACATACCTACCGGATAAGAAAGGAGATGAATATAAGAATGCCGCCATAAGAATGTTAACAAGTTTGAGTTCAGACAAATATCAATGCGGCAAAAGCAAACCGGCATTCCTCCTCCACTCCACCGGACACTTACCGAACAATTCAGAAATAGATGCTGCCATCATTTATGCAGACTATTATTATATCGAAGCCCTGATTCGATTGAAGAACTTGATTGAAGATAAAGCTGTCATATAGGAACAACGCTTTCCCCGCTTACTGCTTCGGTTTGAGGGGAAGCGTAAACCAAAATGTAGATCCTTCTCCCAATTTTGAATTTACTCCAATCTCTCCTCCCATATTCTGAATAATAAGTTGGCAAATAGGCAGCCCTAAACCAGTGCCTTGCTTGAAACTATCCAACTTGATGAAACGTTCGAATATAAGATGGAGCTTATCTTCCGGAATACCTGTCCCTGTATCGGTCACATAATAATAAATCTCTTTCTCACGAACTTCATATCCATAACGAATACTCCCGGTTGAAGTGAATTTACAGGCATTGGTCAGGAAATTCAAAACCAGTTGCTGAAGTCTGTTTTTCTCTGAACAAACAACATAATAATCTGGCATTCCAGGCTCAAAAATCAGCTCAACACTACTCTGTAAACGTGACTCAACAACTCCTTTCAAAGTCATTAGTACTCCATTTAGTGCAAATTCCGAGTAATACAAATCAAGAACTCCGGCTTCTATCTTAGACAAATCAAGAACATCATTGATAAGCTGCAACAAAATTCCGTTATTTTTCTCTATGATGCTGACATACTCTTTCTTTTCTTCTTCATCTTCAGTCATGGTCAATATGCTGGAAAAGCCAATAATAGCATTCAACGGAGTACGGATTTCATGGCTGATATTAGCAAGGAAGGCAGATTTCAAACGGTTGGACTCTTCCGCACGTTCTTTGGCGGCAATGAGTTCACGTTCCGCCACTTTACGTTCTGTAATAAACAGCGATGAGCCCACCACGATTAAAGGATTTCCTTTTTCATCATATTGTTCCACGAAAGCACGAGCCTCCATCCAGTCTTCCGAATCGTCTGGTTTACCCGGACGATGAACCCGATATTCTTCTTTAATTTTATCGACTTTATTGGCACGCACATCCTTAAAGACTTGCCGGATACGCTCCCTATCCTCCTCACTGACAAAGGTGAGGTAGTTGTTTACATGGGTAGCATAAGTCATTTCTGAGACTTCCTTTTTGCCTTGTTCTATTGGCTTGTAAGAACTATACGTGATTTCATCCGTACGTATATCCCATTGCCAGGGAAGCAAATCAACGACTTCTAATGCCATTGCCATTTTAGAATGGGTGAAGCGCTGATTCTGTTCCACCAACTGAAGACGTTCCAGTATCTTATTCCTGCGAAGCTGAAAAAAGAGGATTACCAACAGTAAGACAATGCTGCCTACTACCAAGGCAGACTGATATTTTTCAAGGAAAGTAGGAGGAGCATTTAAATAAACTGTTCCCGGAGGACAATTTTTAGGAGATAAACCAAAATCCACCATATAAGGATAGTTAAAAAGAACAATGGGGTCCGGATTATAAGGTAGGATACTCCGTGCCTGTTTACCATCAGCTATTGCATTAATAGTTTTCACGATTTCCTCACAATACAGATTCATGTCATATACGCACCCACCAATAATAGTCCCATCTTCTTCAATACTTGAAATGGAAGAAGATAACGCAAAGAACGGGCAAGGCAATGTGGAGTTAGCAATCACTTTATAAGAATTGGCCATCATAAGCATATTACCGGCAAACATTCGTTTATGAAACCATGAAGCAAACAAAATACCGGTTTCCTCCGGAACTACCTGCCGCAATGTATCTAACAACTGGTCCGGACTCCAAGTACTAGCTGACAGGTATTTATAAGTAAGATCTGAATGCTCCATCTTGATCAATTCAGAAAATTGCTGATCATAATCGATATCGCGGTCAGTCTGGTCACCAATCAGCAACAGACTTTTCATCTTCGGAATCATACGGCGCATCAGTTGAACACTCTCGGGGATAAAAGCACGTGCATTCAGAAAAGTCATATTGTACTCGTCACGCAGATCATTCAGATAGATACGATCCTTTTGTGGAACAACCTGATTGTACATATAGGTGGAATCAGGTCCTATATAGCTACTCTCAGCACATACTATCAAAGGTATATCCCCCCAATGTTCACGCATTTCATCCCGCAATATCAGAGGAGCATTACCCAGCATCAACACAGCTTTAGGAGGATTGTTTCCATAAGTTGAAAAAAGATTATTTTTATATTGATTCAGTATTTCAGGAGTCTCTATCGTCAGAATATTCATATACTCTACATTCATGCTCACATCTTTCCGGTCATATTCCTTTTGCATGATATGCGAAATGATAGTCTGACTCCACGGAGCACCTGATACATAACTGCTGATAATCAGCAAATCCGTACCGGAACTTACCTTCTTGGCTTCAGCCGATACCGAAGAAGAGAAATATAATAAGAAAATACACAAAAGACACTTTATATGCAGAAGTATTCTCATGATTTCGCAATTAGTCTTTTAGATTAACAAGTCAAGAATCGCTTTTGTTCAAAAATGGCAATTTTTTCCTTAGGAAATCAAATTCATGTAAGAAAAACATTTATATTTGTAATCGTCAGCATGATAGTGTTGTTTACGATTATGCCGACAGTTGT